>JAABUY010000154.1_pt1 | contig 144147 bp, 114 predicted proteins | sample 5560271 | NCBI WGS metagenome assembly JAABUY01 (sample SAMN10711886, study PRJNA513374) | rock metagenome | isolation source: Antarctica rocks | place: Antarctica: Victoria Land, University Valley
GGGTAAGGGGTTTGAGTGTGATACGTTCTTTCCGGTTGGGTTGGGGGTGGATGGGGCGGATGGGGTGGAGGACGGTGATGGGGATGATGGGAGTGGGGAGTGGGTGAGGAGGGGGAGGGAGGCGATGCGGGAGTTTGTGGGCAAGGAGGGGGTCGTGCCGGAGGGGGTGGTGGTGGAGGGGGATGTGAGGTGGGAGGTGGAGTTGTGGGAGAGGAGGGGTGGGGGTTGAGGTCGGCTGGTATGCTTGATAGCCGTGGTTGAGAGGTTGGCGGACTGTACGCAGCAAGCAGTCAAGGCTTTCCACTCCATCCGACCCACTCTCGGCGAGGGAGATGACTCGTTCCGAACTCGAGCCTCGCGCCTGGTTACGAACAGCATGGGAGCGAGAAACTGAACCACAGGTCCTCGTTTTAGGCATCCGCAATCCCACCATCAGGCCATCCACCCATCATCGGCCGTATAACCACTGCCCGATCTCCAGCCTTCGCCGACTTTCACTCGGACGAAACAGTCCATGGCTAGAGCGTCTATTCGCCGCCAGCGCCATTTCCGGTCTACAGCATATATGGCTTTCCACTTGCATACCTCATACACCTCATACCTATGCGCCACCCGTTCCACCTTCCCGGCGGACAGTATGTTCCGCTCATGCATCAGCTTCAGGACACCACTTCCACGCTGTGCTGCGACACGGGACGTAGCGTTTTACTCCATCTATCCGCTCCCGCCGGGACGTGGAGATGTCGCCATGGATCCGCGCCGTCTCGGAAAGGGGTGCCAGGGCCTCTAGCACGCTTTGTTTGTCGCCTCTTCATATCGCCTACTGTAACATGCCTCCGTCCCGCTCTCGCTCGGGGGCCTTGCTCCAGCTGCGATTCACATGGCACACTTCGCGCCACCGCTTCCCTTACGCTCCGTCCTTACTGCCCGTGCCTCCTGCGCTCGTTACCCCGATATATGGTCTAGTCCATTCATGAAATCTCCGTTCGATGTCATAAAATGCGATTACGTCTCCATAGACTTGCGTTTTCCTTCGTAGTTACCGAGCTGGAGTCTAGATCTGTGACCGGTGTCTGGCATTGCATGGCTGTGGTCCTACTGCGAAGTTGGACGCGGAAGCGTGAGTTTGTGATCGGGGCCGACGGAGAAAAACAACGGGTTGACCGGGGGGAGGGATGACTTTATCACATGCGAGTAGATCACGTAACCTCCCTCTACATGGATACGGTGACCAAGCGCTCGGAGACACTGTATCTACACACACACCACCACTATCCAAGACACACAAATCCCGATTCTTACATCTCCCAACCCCCTCTGCCCCTCCCACCTACAACCCACAACCCAACATCACTCCTCATACTTCCCCCCCACAACCGCCACATGACTATGTTCCAACTTATCCTTCAAATACTCATACACCGTAAACGTAACCGCCTGCCCCGGCGCGACCCGCATAATCCTCGGCGTGATCCCCTTATAAAACGCATGAAAGCCCTCCTGCTTAAACATATCCCTCGCGATGGCCGTAATGCGACTCACGGCCGTCTCGCCCGGTACACCAGGCGTCTTCTGGAGGCGGGTCTTGATGGTATCGATCGGGGCGTTACTCAGGGGCCCCATGGCGCCGCTGATCAGGCCGATGACCATGGTCTGGTAGCTGGGGAGCTCGGCGTCGTGGTAGGCCGGCTGCCAGCGCTGCAGGCGGTCCTTGAAGTACGTGTAGGCGGTGAAGTTGACCGCCTGGTTGGTCCCCTGGCGCAAGGCGGTCAGCGACACGCCGCGGTAGAGGGCGCCCACGCCTTCTTCCTTGAGTACGGTGTACAGGGCGTGTGCGGCGTTGCGGTATTTCGGGATGTCGAGCGGGTCGGCCATGCTGTGGTGTTGCGCTTGCAGGCGGATCTTGACTACTTCCATGGGCGTCACGACGGCGACGGCTTCGGTGACGCCGGCGAAGAGACCGGCTGGGGGGTGCGAGGGAGGGGGTTAGTTGGGGGTAGTTTTCTGCAGCAGGGGGGAGGGAATGGAGGGGGAGGAGTGATACCGAGGAAGGTAGCTTGGCCGCTCACGGCGCCAGTGTCTTTGTCGGCGAGGAGTTGCTTGTAGGATTCGTAGGAGGTGAAGCGGATGGCCATCTTCGGCACGATGCCCGTGACGACGGCTCCTAGACCCTTGTATAACCCTAGCGGTGTCTCTCGTTTGACGATCTCCCTTCCGGTGGTGAGGAACCCCCTCCGTTTCGCCTGTTCGCTGATATGAGCAATTCCGTCTCGAAGGTGTCATTGTGGCGCATAGGGAGCGTGCTTACCCCTGGTGCTCGAGCCCGCCGTGAGAGCTGCATTCGCACTTTGATCGTGTCTTGGGGTCCGCGTTAGCTATCGCTCGTGACATTGGATCCAAGCGCGATTGGTTCCGTACCCAATGGATGGCAGGCAAGAGCCTCCATCATCCCAGCTCCACCGCCGGCTGTTGTATGAGTCAGATGGCGGCCTTTGTTGGGATACATGCTGTACTCAGAATGATCGTACCGATGAGGTTCGTCGCCGCCGAAGCGGGCTTCTTCCCTCCAGGTCCCTTGACGCTCTTCGCCGACATGGTGAATGCAATCCCACAAACAAAACGAAAGCGGTGTCACTTCCGATCCGCCGAGGGCAAGAGGCGAGTCACCACCGAGCGTTCTCTCCAATCCAATCTAATCTCAAAGGTTCTGTGCAATACCCAAGCTGACTGACTGCTAAAGAGAAGCACGGCGTGGAAATAGTGTAGGCACCGTAAAAGCAACGATCTTGATAGGAAGCGTGGGATGACGCACAAACAGGGCGGTGGAGGTTGTGTGTGCAATTGTGACATAGCGCTGGGCCGAGCATGGTCCGCGGTAGTGTGCCTTAGAGTTGTCCGGCTACGCTAGGGCTTCGGGAGCTATCCCAAGCTTTGGAGCTGCGTGGGGCAAGCGCTTGGCCCCCCTGGACGAGCGGAGCGGCATGGTTGCCCAGCCATTGGGAATTCTTCTGTGGAGGACATGGAATCAAAACAATCGAAATGAGTGATGAGTGTCAGTGGCTCTGTGTCAGTGGACAATGATGAAGACGCAGTTTCCTTTTTCGCTCGTGATCTCAATTTATTTAAAACTAATGTACGTCATGGGAGAGATCTGCATGTGAGAGTGAAAGTGCCGCAGTGATTTTGCGGGGGATTAGTGTTGTTCGGATACTGCCGATAGATTCTGAGCCGAGGTAACTCGAAACGGTAATTAGGGCAACAGATTCAACGGTAATGGAAACGAGTTTTGTTTGTATTGGTGCAGTGCCTGTCTATAAATAAATGCCCTTTAGAAAACAGAACAACACCATCTAACCGTTAGTTACGCCATGCTGAGATGCAATAAAATCTAGTCCTCAAACACAGACCAGCCCCAGCCGTAGCCGTTACGATCTACTCGTCACCGTTTCCCGGGCCTCTTGGGTCTTGAAAACCCCTGTTTCTGCTCTTGCTTCGGATGAAACTCTTCATATATAGACGATGCAGTGATCTCGGACGGGCTTGAGGCTTCCATCTAATGTAAATAATGGTCAGTAATATATACTATATATCAAACCAGAGCATATTGCTACCTTCTTCGCGACCGTGAGCCCCGCTTCACCACTCGCAGCAGAAACCATACCAGATCTCGAGGATGCGTACAGCATGCGCTCTTTGATCTTTGAGCCGCTCGGGCATGTGTATATGAACACCACCGGTGATTGACTCTGCCCTTCGAAGTCATGTGAGAACCTGAAGAAGGAATATCGCGGTTCGCTGTCTGATATGGCACCCGCGAGGCCGTCCGCCTCAGACGAGCTCGTACCGGCGAGCTCGATCGTTTCGTTGGAGGTATCGATTCTCTGCTCGCACCTTAGCGCCCTTCGTCCACCCGAACCCATCAAGTTACCATACCAATTGCACCAGATTCTCTTCCCCAAATTCCAGATGCCTCAAAGCCTGCATTGCCTCCTCCGAGATGGGAAAAGTCACCCCACTACTGACATGGCTGCTCCTGGTACTCGTGCCCGTGCTCGCCTCCGCCTCCGCCTCCTTCACCCCTTGCAGCGCGCGTTCCTCCTGCGTCAACGGGGCCTGTGTCTCCCCATGCTTCTCGTGCCTCTTCCAGCCTTCGGCCGTCAAGTCCGCCTTCGTGGTGGCGAAGATCGTCTCCCTGAATCTTTCCAGACCTAGCTCTCGTGCTAACGTGAGCCGAGTCGAGGCGAACAGCATCTTCGACCGCACCGGCGCCGTGTCGGGGACGTAGGTGACGGCGACGTAGCCATCGGATGCATCGGGGTGGCGGCGGAGGATGATGTAGGCTGCTTCGTTGTCTTTGATCAGGGAAGTGAGGGCCGAGAGATCGGAGAAGAAGTCTGTGGATTCGGAGGGAATGGATTGGAAGGGCACGAGTTGCTCCTTTTGAATGCCTGCTACCAGACCGCGCTGATTAGGGGAGGACACGAGGTTGTTGAATGCTTCTTGGAGCTCCTGTGAGGCTGCCCGGCGTGTCAGCTACCTACTCCTTATGTGGTTCTTTGAAGTAAACAATTCTAGGCTGTCATACCTGTTATGCCTGACTGCATCGTAAGTGACTACCTCCAGGTTGTGGTACGGCAAAGGAAGCTACCGTGGTGCTTGTTCACGAGCGAACGAATTGGCGTCGAGGGCTAGTGTAAATGTGGGAACCCTTTACCATCTCAGCCGTCAATTGAACGTTGGGAAACATGTTAAGGCTAACTTCTATGCAGAACCAGAAATGTATACAGAGTCGATTTAATTACTTCACTCATGACTCTAAGGAATATAGCTGTGCATCTTAGTAAAATAGGGCTGCAATACACATGGAATGAGAGTAAAGCGATAGGCCATCAATCGGTCAATCCTGCAAGCAGGCAAGTGAACATGGCTCAAGATTCTTTTCGGAACCTTATACCTGGCACTATGTCCAGACTTCTAGAGTGAAAAGCTGCTGGCTAGAGAGAGGCACTGTGGGTAAAGGAGCTACCGATTTCAGAGCTTCTCCAAGTCCTTGGAATCTCATCCGGATACCCAGTTGTTGGTGTATATGTCTTGCGATGGCAACATGCCCAATACTATGGACTGTCTTCGTGCTCAAGCGTCTTTGACCGCTACCAGGTCCTCCATGATAAAACGGGTATGAAAAAATTGGCCTGACCGTCGCCAGGTAAACCATGTTCCAGCCATAAAGCCTGTGGAAAAGAACCGCAAAAGCCCAGTATATACCAATCTTGCTCGAGCCGACCCCACCCTAAGATATGCAAGCTCACACTGTAGAGTGCAAACTGAACAGAGAAGTAACCTTTGCGAATGGTTCCGCAATGCTGAAGGGGGAAAGGTGTCCCAACATACCACTCGACCTGAAGGAAGGGAAAAGGAAGAGAAGAGCTGCACAATTTGTTTCGTGAACGTAAAATGAACCGGAGCAGGATATCAATCGGCGAAGTGAGCCGCGTTAGACCACAACTTGAACTCTGCGTATCTTCAATCATGCAGACGCACTGACGCCGTGCTTCTCAAAGTCACCACACCAACAACTGAAGCCAAACGGACGACAGAGTACATGCACGCTTCCACCCCGCTCAGCACTGCAACATGATCAACATCTCCCACTCGTTCTGTGTCACAGGCGAGATCTCGCTCGCCGAATTCGGCGTCTTGGGCACCCTCGAATAGCGCGGAAACACCTTCGCCGCCTCCTCAGGCTTCGGGCTCCCAGAGTCCTTACCCGCAAGCAGGATGCCCTGCTTCCCGTACTTGCTTTCGTATGCGGCGGAAACCCTTCGCAGGACGTCCTCGTCGACGTACAGGTGGTCGTAGGCGCGCAGGATGTAGGCTTTCGTCAACGGGCGGCCTCCGTACGCCGACGTGACGCGGTGGAGGTGGTGGACGCTGGTTACGATGCTGTCCTCTGATGGTGCGGGAAGAGTGCGGGTGCGGTGGGAGGATAGAGTGGAGAGGTGCTGCTTGAAGGTGTAGACGTGATCGATGTTCAGCAGCGTCAGACCCTCGTTGCTGAGGAGGATCTCGTTCTGGATGATGGATCGGCGGCGGAGGTACGAGGAGTGAGGGCAGGCGTCGAGTGGTTCTTGGGACAGGGCGTCGAGCCATGCTTTATCGGCGGGGAAGCGCTGCGTGGCTTTGGTGATTAGTTTGCCGAGGACCGTGCGGGCTTTGGCGGTCAGAGGGGAGGCGGGGATCAGGGTGATGGCTGAGCCGGCTTGGAAGATGATGAGCGTGAGGTGGAGGCGCTTTTCCTGGAGTTTTCGTGATATGTAGTCTAGGACTGGAGCGTGCCATAAGGATCTGACGTCTGGTGACTGTTCACCGTTGAAGGAGGGTGAGACGGGGGAAGAGATCATGTTCTTTGTGACTCGGCGATGCTTGACCTTCTTGAGAGACAACGTCGATATGGCACTTAGCTGGGGAGGCCTTGAGATGACCATTTTGCATGTGCTTCACCACCAAACTTGAAGCTCGAATGGATCTTGTAGAGAAATATCCTAGAACCACTAACAAAGGAAAGAAGGGAGAAATGCCACGTCCATAAGAAGAAAGATATATTAGAAAGAAATCCCCATATGCATACAGCTAGGGTCTAGCTCGATACACGTGTAACAGTACATGTAGTCTTCCGCGAATGATGAGACGATGCTATAAGAAGCCAACACACGCTCCGCGATGCGAAGACCACGCATGAGGCTACATGCCCCAAGCCAGGCAGACCCAATAGGGACCAAACGCGTTTGTTTCTGATGGTGCCAGACAGCCGCGAGAGGCGGAATCCTCGCACTGCCAATGGCCAAACTCGGCTTTGGCGAAGGTTGAGCATCGAGCTTGGGCGCTAACTACCTGGTATCTGCTCCCAAGGATGAGCGATGGCTTCTGGCGGAAGTCACAATTGGTTATAAGATCGCCTAGCCTTGGTCTTTACCTACTTGCAAAGACACTTTATCAGAGGTTGTTGACAGTTTGCTTGTGCGGTGCAGTAGATCCCGCTTCTTTATTTACCCTTGGATTGCTATACCTTACCTAAGGTGGGTAAGTTCTGGACTGAATGCATCCTTCGTCTTAACTTTGTTACTTTCACTTACACAGTTGTGGGGATTTCTCAAGAATTGAGGAGTAACGGCGGCTAAATTGATTACTTGAAGGGTTACCGCTCATTTGCAAGCCCGAAATAGTACTGTATCAGTCGACGTGCCACGCTATTAGACATTATGACCGCCACCATCCCGTCGTACGCCCCTGTGAACAACAGTGTGGATGTGACCCCACCAAGCCCGCAAAACGCCTGAGTTAACCTGACCGACCTGGATCCTACCATCCAAAACCAATGCCAGACCAAAGAAAATGCCATAACACTGGAACAGATCAACAAAGCCACATGCAGCACTGTGTCATCTATATCAGCTATCTTCGGCGTCGTCTTTTCAATTCCCACCCCATAGTATCAATTCCTGCACCGTCTTCCATAGGTCCTTCTGTGCTGCTATCAATTTGGAAGTCTGGATTATCCCTCACTCGGGTAAGATGGTCGTCCCACGACCCACTCTCGGGGTTTTTTGGCCGTTCCTCCTCGTGCTCAAAGGCTTTATCACCGAGTAAGAATCTTCCAAGATACTTGACAGCGCTCAGTGCTTCTTTCCCAGTTGGGATGATGTTTTTGCTAGGCAGTAGAAACCCATAACTGCCAGTATCTCGCAATTTGATCTGGAAGGCGTACTGCACCCGCAGTTCATGGTAGAACCAATCGAGCGCACTGCCGCCACCACTTTCCATCCGTGGCCAAGCGATCTCTCGATTCTTCCGCTGAGCCGGCATCACGGAGCCTTCGCAAGCTGAAGCTACTCCATATTTCTCGCCTTGAGACAGACGCATCACCTTTGCGAGTCCTGTTGCAAGTTCCGCAAGGTTCTCCAGAGAAGGCGGTGCAGAGTCGCAAGAGTACGAGTAGGGATATAAGACATTTTGTGAATAAGAATGAAGGTCAAGAAACCCAACGAACTCCACATTGTTGTACTCTGTCTCGTTCAACGCCCAGTTTGCAAATCGAGTAGACTCGACGCCTTGCCATGGATGGTCCCCTGCGAAGCTTTCCGAGCAAGGATTACCTGCCGTCGCATCACCGTCCCATTTGAAGTCGTAGGCTTTGTCAAGATCAATGCCCTTGCAAAACCGCAGGCTGGTCTGCTGCCTGTTCTTCCGCCACAGTCGGTCATGCTCCCAGGTATATATATAACCATCGGGATTAAGGGTTGGGATGAGGATCCAATCCAAAGCTTCTAGGAGCTTTGTCATAGATCGAGATTTGCCGTAAGATGTTATGAGTGAATATGCAACATAGTTAACGGTGGAAGTACTGATCCACTCACGCGCATGTGAGCCGCCTGCAACAATGATGCTTTTGCGCGGCGCTGGCGGCTTCTCCGAGTTGGTAGGATGCACACCGATCCGCAAAGCAGGAATGTCCCTGCCTTCATAGGTTATACCGATGTTGATCATACGAACATGTGACGGGAAAAGCGACTGAAGGAGACGCATCCAGGGAACGATGACGGACATTGGCTGGTAGTTGCGAAAGAAGATGTTGGATTCACTATCAGCAGAGGTTTTCAAGGAAGGGCTGAACGCGCGATGATTCCCCAATGTTTGGGGTGAGGTGTCTGCAGTGGTTGATGAGGGGTATGATTCGTATATTGTCTGAGCTAGATCATGCATCAAAGGAGTATGAGCATGACGCAGCGAAGGTGGTAATAATCCGAGCAACGATGGAACCTAAGAGTGACCCATAAGCTATTGAAGCTTGCACGAACGATGGATAGACACTTGCCACTTCTTTAGCTAGTCGTACATCAACCCACTCCTTCGTAAACTCCCAGACGTCTAAGAAAAGGACATTCGAGGCTTCCGCCAGGGCGCTTGCTTCTTCGGCAGAGCGAATTTTGAAGCGCAGTACTACATCACCACCATATCTTGGCGCTTGCTTGGGGCCCGGTGGACTCCTTGAGATGTCGGCTTTGCCTGAACGCTGTCCATCTTGCTGACGCTCCGGTACCCTCCATATGTACCTGATAATAGGGTCACTGATTCTATACCACGGTCGTCTACCAGTGCTCGCTGGTTGTGGAAATAGAGGGACCTGATATGAAGATGCTGGTTGCCGATTTGTGACTGATGGAACCGCGAGAACTAATGACGGGGCCGTTGACAGTTGACAAAAAAGAATCGTCGACAAAAACGCTATACCGTAATTATAGAGCATCTTTATATCTCTAAGAGAGCCTCTAACTTGATCTCCCCTTTGGAGGAATTGAGAGGGGCATGTAAGTGGGTAGAACAATACCGTTTACCTTTAGTTGTTGCCTTGCCTTCCTACTCGTATGTGGTCGAGTGGCCTTTCGCCAGGGTCGCTATGGTCCGCCGTAATACGAGGGTCGTTGCTTGGCATCATCTACGTCTTACGAATAGCTGCATAACGTTACACAAGCACTCACTCCAATAAGTCTTACTCCTCCAGCTGCTGTACTTATCACGGCAAGCTAACATCACTCGTTTGGTACATGATTTCATCAAGCTCTGATTGCTACTACTCCTTTAAATCGTCACTGAGCTACCTCAGATGGTCCTGTCAGCCTTCCGAGAGAACCAGGAGACTCAGCGACTTGCTCATCTCGATTCAGCTTCCCCTTCCCCCCAATGAACTGGCTTCCATCCGCACGCAATGCCTTGGAGAGGTCTTCGACCGAATCAATCCAGCCATGGGAACTTGCGTCGACACAGCAACGTCGATTCAAGCACACATCTCCCATCAGAATCAGCAGACCATGAGGTTGTGTCAATGGCAACAGAATCCAGACGTTCCTTTGCAGTTGGGAGATCATCAAATCCCGATGTTCAAGACGTACAAGAACAGTCGCCCAGACACCGGCGATTCAGCTTATTAAGGTATCACAATGCATCAGATCCACAGCTATCAACGACCTCGAAGGCACACGCTCCGTCTATAACGCCAATGTCGAACCTTCCCCCAAGTACGTCGCACACAATCATGCGTACCCTGTTGTTTTTATCTCCGACGTTGAAACTGACTGTCAAATGTGTTCGGATCAGCTCCCGCCATAATCACCACGGCGCCCACTATGGACAATATGGATCGCTCACACAAGAAAAGATCGTTTTTTGCTCTTCCTCGCCGACAAAAAGAATCACTCACCGTCAAGAACCCGAGACCTCAACCTTTTAGGAAATCATTGTCGGAACGAAAGTCAATGTCGGGGAGTGGATCTTTAGCTCCAGACCAAAAGTTGGAAGCCTCCCGTGTAACCTTTGAAGGAGCTCAAAGGCGCCCACAGGGCGCTCCTCCCGCGTATGGAGATAACACAAACTCGTCTCTCGCTCTGCCTATATCACGACTTTCAGAATCGTCGAGATCCGATGGTAGCTTCGGAGATCATGTAGCTTATGCTTCCACGACCACAACACATACAATCTCTACCACCACCACATTCTTCCGCCTGCCACACAGGAAGAAAAACAAAGGACCTCTGTTTCCCCTGCCAGTCATGATCCCACCGGCGGAGCCCTCAGCGTTATATGCTAACACCCATCGTGCGTCGATCAGCGCTAGAACATCAGCCTCTCCCACCGGATCTCCCGCTGCTTCCGCTCCACTTGACTCTCCAGAACTTCGGTCGTTCCATGAGGGCCAGACAATGTATGGGTTTCCATCACCATTGCCATCACCGTCACATTCTGCGCTTGCAGTCTCGTCGTTGAAACTTGCCGGCCCCGGAAGCCCCATACTTCGAACGGACTCCACAGCGTCGGCGCGATCGACTGCATCATCACCTGCCTTGGCTCCTCCTATGCCATTAGGTAGGCGAGGAAGATCTTCGACAATGGGCTCACTAACAAAGGTTCTCGACGAGGCTGCACTTCCAACCCCTCCATTGCAACCTCCAGGTCAACAGTCCGGCCGAACCTCTAATTCGACAACGGGCCGCAGTAGTCTTGGCGGACTTTTCAATCTCAATCGTCTGCGTCACAACTCCGAGCCTGCATTTCCAAGATTCGGATCCCCTGGGCTTGGGGTCTCGGGAACGCCAAGGTCGAGTGCATCCAAGGATGCGCCTCTCAGCCACGAACTAACACCTCTCGTAATACCGGAGCGAGAAGAGGGCGATACACCTGCAAAATATCTGGTTCGCCTCGAGGAGGCTGTGAGTCGTGGTGTTGTCGCCAGTGTTCTTTCTAGATCAGGAGATGATTTCTCACTAGCAGTCCTCCGGAGCTACATGCGGGGATTCCCTTTTTTTGGTGACCCAATCGATATGGCCGTCAGAAAGCTACTGATGGAGGTCGAACTGCCGAAGGAGACACAGCAGATTGACCGAGTCCTACAAGGGTTTGCTAATCGGTACCATGAATGCAATCCCGGCATTTATGTGTCGGCCGACCAGGCTTACTACATAGCATTCTCAATTCTGATTCTCCATACTGACGTATTCAATAAGAACAACAAGCATAAAATGCACAAGTCAGACTATATTAGGAATACGAAAGATGAAGGCATTGCGGACGAGATCTTGGAGTGCTTCTACGACAATATCTGTTACACGCCGTTCATACATGTGGAAGATGACTTCGATATCAACGGAGAGCGCATAGTCCCTCCAAAGTCTCGGAAGACCTTGTTCAAAGGAGCCAGCGGCGACCCTCTCAAGAGAGCCTCTAAAGAGCAAGTTGATCCGTACAACCTAATCTTGGAAAACCGCTTGGAAGTCTTACGACCTACACTGAAGGATGTTATGAATCTCGAAGATCCATACAACTATCTCGGAACCGCCGAATCTCTGGATCTTGCCAACCTCCATAAAACTTTCTTCAAATCTGGAGTTCTTCAGATTGTATCGTCTAGGTCAAGGCCCGAGGCTTTCATGACGCAAGCTACAATTTCGAATCCTGCAGAGGCGCATCCTGGGCTGGTAGACATCAAAGTTACTAAAGTCGGAATCCTCTTACGTAAAGACGCGAAGAAGAAGAAAGGTCGATCTCCGTGGCAGGAATGGGGTGCTATTCTTACAGGCTCGCAGCTATACTTCTTTCGGAACACTGCATGGATCAAGAATCTCGTCCATCAATATGACAGCCATCACAAGCATGGCCTTGCCGGCACCCCTGTAACATTCAAGCCTCCACTTGAACAGTTCAAGCCTGATGCTTTGATGTCGACAGATGATGCGGTGGGGCTGGTGGACTCCAGCTACAAGAAACATAAGCACGCCTTCATTTTTGTCCGAAATGGGGGCTTCGAGGAAACCTTCTTAGCTGACAGCGAGGGTGAGATGAATGACTGGCTTGCGAAGTTGAATTATGCAGCCGCTTTCCGTACTGCTGGTGTTCGGATGAGAGGAGTCGTTGGAGGTAATTACGAAGGGCAACGAAGTAGAGGTATGAGACAGATGGATACAAGCACCTCTGCCAGATCGATACAGACTCCGACAGGCGAGGTCTCTATTCAGAGCGGGCAGATCGATCGTCACCTTGCACAGCAGATACTCGCAGCAAGGAGGCAAATTATGGCTCGTAAGATCGAGGAAGCCGATGAGAAGGTATCCGCAGCGCGGAAACAGCTTGAAACTCAGTTGAGAAACGCAAGACATCTGCAAATTCTGTCTCCTATTCAGGCCAAAACACGAGAGAAAGTTGTACTTGCGGCTGGTGGCATGAATGCCAAGCTGAAGTGGGTAAGAATGGAAATCTGGCGCTTGAGGTGTCACAAGGACATCTTGACGTTGGATCTGGATGAAGAGGCGAAACCTCTTGCTGAACGTGAAGCCCGCAACCAGAAGCTTGCGGGTGTGGGATTGCCCGCAGTTATACAGCCGGAGTCAAGCAACGGTGTCCTCAACAATGACGGAGAGAAACCCTTCAACATGGAGGACATCTTTCAGACTCCCCCAGATGTCTCCCGACAATCAACCAACCACAAAGCGCAGGGCTCATGGGAACTGCCTCCAATATTATTCGAAGGAGCACCAACTCGCCGAGGTTCAGGATCCAGCATCCCCACAACGAGCCATACTCAGCATAGCTTGACGCACCAATCGTCCGCTTTAAGTGTCCCCGGAGGTGTTGAACAGTCAAGCATAAAAGAAACCGCGTCTCGGTTGGCTACCCCATCGCCAAGTGTGGACGACGAAGAGAGAGAAATACTCAAAGAAGCAGGTCTAGTGGGCCCCGATGGCACAATGCCTGACGCAAAGCGTCCTAATACGGCTAGCGATTCGGAGAAGGATCGGGGGAAACGGAAGTCTGCGGAGCCAGAAATCATTGAAGGGCGGGCCAAAGTGCGACGTAGCTTGCACCGTACACTACGAGAAGCACATGTGCCGACACATCATCGCAGTAAGAAAGGCAAAGACTCGGCTTCCAGCGCTGGTATTGTAGAGGACGGGACGTCGATCAAAGAAAGCGAGGGTCTCGCAAGAGGTACAGGGAGCTTCGTTGTTCACGGCAAAAAGGCATCAGTCATTACCTTTGGGTCGGAATGGCAGAATATGTCGCCGGACGAGCGTCTGAAGCTGCGGAAGCAGGCTCACAGCGATGACACTAAATCATCTGTCCGGACAGCTGCCGAAGATGACAGGGAATCGGTCGTTTCCGCATCTGTGGCTGGAGTCAGACCAACTTCGGTAAGAAGTGGCAGTACAGCGACGGCGAGGAGCCTGGGACGTGAAAACAACATCGAGAGCAGCACATTCGACAAGAACAATAACCATAACATTGACTCCAGTAATGCCCATGATTTGGAGTTGGCCGAGATGGGAGCATTCGAAAGTAAAATGAGGGAAGAAGGGGATGAAGGGGATGAAGGTGAAGATGGTCCAGGTCAACGGTTCGTGGACTCGAGTGAATCGACATCAGCGGATGAATTCCACGAGGCGATAGATTACCAAGATGCGAACCTGCATAGCTTGCCGTCTCAAGCTGTTTCCGCGTAGGGCTCGCAGGCCCACAACCTTCGAATTTGGCGGTTTCTTTACACATCCCCTACAGCTTTGCTTGGCGCAATTCAGGAACTCCGGCTTTTCTTTATTCATGTTTTCGGGATATCGGACTTCGTGGAGTTAGCATCCTCAACGACATTTTTCTGCTATGGAGGCGTAATGAATATTTGGCTGTGAGCAAAAAGCGTCGCGGACTTGTGGCGACATTGCCTTGGTGGACAATGGTTGCCAGTTTATCACCCCATCTCCTTCTTACTTGCTGGGGCCGGTGAGCTGGCATCACTGCATACGAATGTTCTTGGCTTGATTCTGTATGGCACTAGTCCTGGTTCTAGTATCTGAATTGAACGCAGACGTCAATACCATAAGATCGTCCCGTCTTCACCAACACGGTCGAAGAGTTTAAGTGCATACAGGTCTATATACAACTCGACAGCCCCGTAAAATGTTGTCTTTTCTTGAAAATATTCAGAAGTCCTCGATTACAAACCACCCCTGTCAGACATCCATATCCTTCACCCTCGCCGCTGACAGCCAGCCATTCTTGCCCTGAGCCGCTTGCCGAGAGATGTCATACAACTCGTCAAGGAAAGCAGGCACAAAGGTGCCAGGCCCCTTGACATCGTCCCTCAACGCTGCATGTTGCGCCGCAATCTCATACATGAGAATACCCGCAAGCGCCGCCAGGAGTTTGTCCTCGCGATGCACGGCCAGGAACGCGGCGACCGTCGTGCCCAGCGTACAGCCGCTTCCGGTGATTCGCCCGAGGTACCTTCGACCCAGCACATCAGTATATGAAAACCGGGCGTGGTTCTTCGCCTTCGCTGAGATCCGAAGATGGGTGAAGCTCACTCATGCCCATTACTAATCGCATACGTCCTCTCCCCATCGCTCAGATAATCCACCACGCCGGTCATAAGCACGACGTTCCTCTCCCTCGCCGCCAGCCGCTTCACCAGCGTCGCCCTATCCGTCTCGGACTGGGTGCTGGCCCCGCTGTCGACGCCGCGCTGCTGCACGCCGCTCTCGCCCGCAACGGTCATGATCTCGCCCTCGTTGCCCTTGATGAGGTCGAAATAGCCGGCGGCCATGAGGGTCTTGACGGCGTCTCGGCGCAGCTGCGTCGCGCCGGCGCCGACGGGGTCGAGCAGGACGGGTCCGCCGCGCGCGTTGTAGGCGCGGAGCGCTTGCGCGTAGTTGGCGAGCCCGTCCGGCGTCACGGTGCCCATGTTGATAACGAGGGCGCCGTCGAGGGCGGAGAGGTCGTGGGCTTCGGCGCCGGAGTTGGCCATGATGGGGCTGGCGCCGCTGGGGGGGTGAGGGCGTTGTTAGTACAGAGCGCGGAGATTCGGTGCGGAAGGGGTCGTGGGTGCGTACATGGAGAGGGCGACGTTTGCGGCGAAGTTTTGCACCACGAGGTTGGTCATGTTGTGGCAGAGTGGGGTCTCTTGCCCTAGCTTCTTGACGATTGCTGGGACTGAGTCGAGGAGTTGTTGCACTTCTCTAGGTCTCTTTCCGGGGTTGGTGAGGGTGGCGAAAGCGGGTGGAGTGCGGATTAGGGTGCGTAGCTCGGCAGCGGCTTGCTTGGGGTCTTGGGCGCCTACGATGGCGCTGATCACTGCTACGCCGTCTAGGGCTCTGAAGGCTGCTTTCGTCTGGTATAAGACACGCTGTATGTTCGTAGAGTTGATGCCGCCGATAGCCACGGTAGCTATCTTTGCGTCCAGGGCTGTTAGAGCGTTGAGGATTCTTCGTGTCCCTGCTGTGCCTATGATTGACTTTGTGTTTACCTTGCTTAAGTGACCATCAACACATTGAACTCTTCCAGTTTAAGGGTGAAAACGAAGAGCATACGTCGGTGTTGCGAACATTGTACCAATCCCAAGGTAGTCGGCGCCCTTTACCGCTGCTGAACCAGCTTCTAGAACCGAGGAAACAGTCACACCGATAAGAGCATCCGGACCCAGCAGCTTACGCGCTTTGGTAGTATCTGCAGGACGAGTAAGTAATATGAACCCCTAATACTTGCTAATTAGTATTTCCACGTACCCATATCTTCCTGGCCAAGATGGACACCCTCAGCACCAACCGCCAACGCAACATCAACGCGGTCATTGATCAGCAACGGCACGTTCGCCTTCCGTGTCACTTCATGAATCGCCTTTCCTATCCGTATGAGACCTGCTGTCTCGCTCGTTTTGTCCCGATATTGCACTATTGAGACACCTGTGCCCTGATAAGTAAACTTGCAAGCGTTGAAGTGCAGTCCAGAGGCCGGGAGAAGAGGCACGGGTACCTCCTTCGATCGCAGCTCGCACAACTTCCACAAGGTCTCGATCACCAAGGATCGCGGCCGTGGAGTCTGTGACCAGGTATAGAGAGTAGTCCACTCCCATGCTTCTCGACATTGAGATTCGCACAGCTTGCTGTGAGCAATTCTATTGCCGGACTGCTCGATATGCTCCGCTAGAGTGATTTTATCTCTGATGCTTTGGGTGTATACGCGTAAAGTAGATGGATTCAACAAGGAGCCGAGGCCAGTAATGAACGGTGTCAGGTCAGTCTCATAAGATCATGAACCAGAATCCAAGACACTCAGAACTACAAGACAAGCAGGCTTCATACAAAAGGGATATAGAGCAGGACGGCTGTTGTAGACAAGAAATCGTGTTGAGACAGAAGACAATGTTACTGGGTTGACCTAGGTAGACTTTTATTAGGGCTGATTGCTGTGCTACCTTATGCTGCAAAACACCATGACTGATGGAATATATCCCACCTCGCATCAATTCCTGTATCGCAGGAGATATGATGTCTCCTCCTCAGGTTCTACAGATTAAACCAAATTCGGTGTCCGCTTGAGTTGTTACAACTACGTTTCGCAGTTTGTTAGATATTATGTAATCAAAGATCAACGGGCCTAGACTTGCGCGGTCTAACGCCGTAGAAGCTTTTTCACATCCACTTCCTTTATTCATCTTCTGCCAACATTTTCTTCTTCTAAACTTCTACACCTTGACATCTGTCTTACTGACAACTCTACCATCCAAATCTTCAAGCAGGAACACGTGCAGTATCTAGACCGATCATCAGATCGTTCACGGTTCTTCCACGGGAGATTCCTTTCGACCACTACACCAAAAGCCAAAGACAGTTCGATCGAGAGACTGCGGTTTATGTATTCGCCCCACGTCTACGCCTTCGAACACCATCCGCCGCTCAAGCTGCAAACATTTCGCATATCGCGGAAACCTTGTAGTAATCACTCAAGATCCAAGGGCTAATCGCCAACAAGCTCCAGCATTTCCTTCTGCCTCTCGTTTTCTGGCATCAGCTGAAGATCCCCGCATGTCTTTTTCCGCTTCGTTCAGCAGCCTTCAGGTCCCTCCAGAGCCGTGTTCCGTCCCGCTTCTCGTGTTAAACTAGCTGTTGTCTACCCCCACCATCATGGCTACCGTCAATATCCGCCGGGTATGATTTTGCTTCATGTTAAGTAATCTGTGTACAAACGTTGACGGCGCGTGCAGGATGTCTCCGATCCCTTTTACCGCTACAAGATGGAACGTCTCCAGTCCAAAATAGAAGGGAAAGGGAATGGTATCAAGACCGTCATAGCAAATCTTAGCAGCGTCTCTCACTCTCTGAGCCGCCCCCCATCTTGTTAGTCTTTTGGACCGTTCCATCATAGCTAGGTAAGCATATGACTGACGGCATACTTGTGCAGATGTCATCAAGTACTTCGGTTTCGAGCTAGGCGCTCAAACCAATACCAATCCCTCGGACGACCGCTGGATCATCAACGGTGCACACGAGGCGTCAAAACTACAAGATTACTTAGATGGCTTCATCAGCAGATTTGTTCTCTGCAAGAAGTGCAAGAATCCAGAAACCGACGTGGTGATCAAGGATGGACGCATCCTCCTTGACTGCAAAGCTTGCGGTCAGCGCACCGACGTCGACCTACGGCTGAAGCTCAGCGGCTTTATCCTGAAAACCCAGACTAAGAAGGGAAAGAAGGACAAAGCGAGCAAGAAAGCTCGTCGGGCCGAGAAGAAAGAGAACGGTGATGCTGAAGAGAATGGCAACGGCCACGGCGGTAGTCCTGGAGACAGCAATTCAGACAACGCTGATGCTGAGAATGGCGACGTCGATGTTGAGGCTGGAAGTGATGACGAGCTCACGCGTCGTATCAATGCCGAGGCCAAGGAGATCGACCATCCCACAAATGCCAACAATGACGAGTGGGCCGTGGATGTATCTGACGCAGCAGTGAAGGCTCGTGCCAAAGAACTACCGGACGATCTCAAGCGCGCGCTCGTGGTCGACGATGGCGACGAGGATGGAGAAGGCGAAGGCAATGGCAACAGCGCCTACGATCAGCTTGGCAGTTGGATCATCAGTTCGGCCGAGGGCAAGGCTGGAGGTGTCTCTGAGTTGGACGACGTTGACATCTACGTCAAAGCGAAGGAGCTTGGCATCGAGAACAAACACAAGACTCTGACCGTCTTGGCTCAAACCATCTTTGATGACAACATCGTCAAACAGATCCCGAAGCGTGGTGCTATGCTCAAGAAGGTCAGTCCGCTCAAACATCGACATCACCAGCAATGACATGTTACTGATCTTCTTAGATGGTCACTTCTGATCGCCACGAAAAAGCACTTCTGGGTGGCACGGAACGCTTCGTCGGCAAAGAACATCCCAACCTCACACCCCAAGTCCCAGCGATTTTGTTGGCTTACTACCAAGAAGACCTTATCTCCGAAGAAGTCATCAAGAACTGGGGATCGAAAGCCAGCAAGAAATACGTCGATCTGTCTACCAGCAAGAAGGTCCGTAAGTCTGCCGAGAAGTTCTTGGAATGGCTCGAAACCGCCGAGAGTGACGAGGATGACGATGAATAGTCGTCATATCGTCAGTCGTCTACGCTTGGTAAGACAGGACTACTGGAGGACACTTGCTTAGAAGGAGGTGCTAAATTGGTCTCGCACAGTGGCCGTGCTTTAGATTGCCTGCTTGCATCTCTTCTCACTTTCTTAGATGTTGCGTTATCCATGTTTGGAACGTACTGACTCCATACCGAGGCATTAATCCCTACTCCTGTAGTAATACCGCAGCTCTACTCTACTTGGAAACCAATTTCACGTATTTTCCGCTAAAGACTTCCTTCCATCCAATGCAGGCGGACGTGACCGTCCTAGAAACAGAACAATAACAAAAACACTCAAAACTCAACCGCCTTAAACACAAACCCCTCCATCGTTGGCACAGCTCCCAGCCCCGCACCTCCACCACGCCCTTCCCTCCGCCTCTCCAACGCCAACCACACTGCATCCGGATTCAGGCCTTCCAACACCTCCCTCACATCCGCCCTCGTCCCCAACGACTCCCCCAACATCTCCAGCGCATCATCCACCATCTCATCACTAACCCGCACGTGCCTTAGAACCGCCACCAACATCGTCACCAACGCATCCCACACCCTATACGTAGCCCCATACACATACACGCCCCTCCTCCCTCCCGCAACTCCCTTGCCACGTCTCTCCGCCTTTATCCGGCCCTGCACCCTCGAAAGCAGCTCGCTCCACGCACCCCACTCACCCTCGACCCTCGTGGCGAGGAAATCCCCTGCGCACACACACATCGCGCTGACGGCCTCGGCGACCGCGATGACGACGTACGGCTCGGGATCCAGCAGGCGGCGGGCGACGAGCGGCCAGAGGGTGGCGATCAGCGGGAGGAGACTGTTCTCGCGCGTGGCGAGGGCGGGGAGGGCGCTGGTGATGAGGTGGAGGAGGTGGGTGCGGAGGGTGGGGGAGGCGTGGTGGAGGTAGTGGCGGGTGAGGGAGGTGATGGAGAGAAAGGTTTGGTACGTTTTCGGGATCGGGGGGGGTTCCACGTCGGTAGAAGAGGAGGGTGGCGCTTGCGGTGAGTCGTCGGATGAGCGTGGGTCGGCAAGTTCGGCGTCGTTGGCAGTCTCCTTCCTCGCCCTGGCGTGTGCCAGTTCCGCCGCGACGTCCGCCACCGAGCGCGGCCGCAGCGGGGCTTTGCGATGGTCTGGTTTCGGCGTTTGGCCGCCGTCGGTGAGGAGGGCGAGGGCGGACGCTTTGGCGCCTTCGTCGACGATGGCGCCCAGCACTTCGAAGAGCAATTCGACGAGGCGCGGGTAGCCGTGGAAGCAGTCGAGGGCGGCGAAGACGGAGGCGACGAGGTCGTCGAGGTAGGGGATCAGCGAGGCGCCGCAGAGGCGGATCATCATGAGCAGGACCTGCGGCGCTTGCGGGGAGATGTCGAAGGTGTTGAGTTTGAGGCCGACGGCGTTGACGAGGTAGTCGACGTTGGCGATGACGAGGGCGCTGGGGGAGGGGTAGTTGTTGGATGAGGAGACGAGGTTGAGGCACGTGATGGCGTGGGAGCGGAGGGAGGGTTGCGGGGAGGCCAGGAGTTGCACGATGGGGTAGAGGGCGTCGACGAGCTCGGTGCGGAATTCTTCGCGGAGATGGTGCGATTGGAGGGCGATGGCTTCGAGGGCGAGGCCTTGTAGGCGCCAGTCGGGTTCGTCTTCTTCGTTGTTGCTTTGAGTGAGGATTCGTAGAGAGAGGGAGTAGAGCTCCTCCAAGAGATTAGCACGAGGGTCTGGAGTAGCAGGACCCAGTTCAAGGAAGAGATCTAAGTCGTCGGCCGATGCTGACATGTTACGGAGGAAGTTCAAGGCCAACCAGAAGTTCGCAAGCAATGCTTTGCCGGTGGACGCACGCGCCTCATCAAGCATGGTTCTGATTACCGCAAAGGAGGAGCTGGAATTGCTCAATCGCGCCACCATTGATGACAGTGTGAGGAGAGTCTCTTGCTCGGCTCTCCCGCTCATCAAGATGGGACTGAACGATTTCGAAGGCTGCTGTCCGTTGGCTGGGATTAGCTGTAGGCTGCTCTCGTGCTGGCTCTGCGGTCCGTTTAGGGCTGTTTGTGCTGGTATAATCGCGAGAACGCTGTCTCGGAGGCTCATCGCAACATCGTAATCCAGCGTATCAGTGCGTGATTCTAGTTCAGAGAGGAGCTTCATCGATGTTGAGATCTGCCCAGCAATCCTGGCCTTGGCGCTATCATCGTTCGTCTGTACAATCCTTGGTAACGAAAGCGTCCAGTTATGAACACTCGCTTTGATGAGACCTACAAGACCGGAGTCCGTATACGCAAGTTGTTTCAGAGCGTTCTGTCCTCGTAGATCCCCTTGCGTCTCATCTGTAGCTGAGAGTGTGATCAACGTCTCGATCATCATCGTTCTTGACTCTGTCATCGTCTCTCTGCAGGTCTCAAGCACAGTGATGCAAAGCTGGTGAAGTGCTTGGCGGACCTCACTTCGATCATGATTCCTTAGTCGGATGATATTTGCCAGGGCAAGCTTGACCTGAGCTGCTGTAGCTTTCGCCCATGAAGGACCGAAGCCCTTTGCATTATTCGATCCCTTTTTGACAATCTCCGTGGATCGTTTGCCAAGTTCTGTGATCGCATCATCGCTTAACACCAGTCGAAGTAGTTTGTTTAGGAGATTGAGGCCTGCTTGCAGGAACCTATAAGACCGTTTGGATCGAGTCCTAATCTGTAGGGCTTTTGTGAGGGAAGAAACCATGCCAGGGAAGAAGCTCGCTATGACTTCTCGGTCACTCAGACACGCGAGCAGGGCATCGACAGCAGCGACGGCAGCCAACTGATTCTGATCAGAAATGCCGTCGGTGATTCCATCAAGTAACACCGTGATGGCGTGGCCAAGAGCTGGGACATTCGTACCATCCGTCAGTGCCTTCTGGCCCGCCAATGACCGGCTCAATGAGTCGAACAGGCTGAGCAGGCATTCGAACACTACTAGAGCAAGTTCCTCCGGGGTGTCTTTGCTCTTTTCCTGCGCAGGACTTCCTCCAGCGATGAAGGCCAGTAATATCAGAAGCTGTATACCAAGGTTGGCAGATAGCTTATGCCGCCAAGCGCTCTCGAGTAAGATCCGTAAACATTGCAGGGCAAGCTCAAGGACACGAGACGGTAGTTCTCGAGTTTCCCGGAAGATATGAGAGAGTGGAAAGAAAACATAGTCGGCCAGCTTCCCATCCAAGGCCTGCTCCTGACTGAAAACTTCCAACAGTACCCGATGTAAGTTCTCCAGGGAGCGTAGTACATCTTTACTAGTTGCACTTTTGGTCTTGAATCGGAGCGCTACTTGATTCAATTCAACACACGGAGGTTTGAGCTGCGATACATATCAGCTTCCATGGTCAAATGAAAGGTTTATGGCGCGGTAGCTACCCTTTGGAACGCCTGGTTCCTGGTCGCCTCCATCATTTACACTAAACATGATGATTGCATCCGATATTTTCTCCGATGATTAAAAGGTTACTATTTGTGACCATGAGATTCTACCCGCGTTGCGCATTCGAAATGTGTTGAAAGACAGGGAGTCGTCCCCTGGTTTTGCTACCATGAGAAGCTCACGCCCGAGCAACCATAAGACACCCAAGCGCCACCTAAGAGGTGACGGCAATATGTATTCCGCGACAGAATTAGACAGGTATAAATTGAGATGCAGATTGATATATATCCTAGGATTGTAAGCTCTACAGACACGCGCTCGCTAACTCATGTAATCTAAAGCTATGCTCATAACCTGGATATTACTACACAGCATCGTCGCCCGCCACACTATGATACACCGCCCGCTCCGCATCTTGCCTCGGTCTCCTCGCTTTCATCCTAGGAGGCGGCTCATACATCCTCGTGTAATTCACCACATCCCCATCCAGCATCGCAGCGCCAGACTCCCGCGCACCGAAGTAAGGCGCCGGATCAAACCAAAAGTCTTTACAGTTTCTCACCATCCCTCTCGAGAACGGGTTCTGTTGCCGCCGTGACCGACCGCCAGACGCATTTAGACCACCTTGCGCCGTAGCTAAGAATGTGTCGAGCCCTAGAAGCTTCTTCCACTGTGCGAACCACCCTTCCCCGTGCGCGTGTCCGTGACCGTGACCGTGACCGTGATCGGGTGCTAGAGCTGGATCCGGGCCCATACCGCTGCCAGTGAGCTGGGCTCCAGCCAGAGTAGTCGTTCCAGATGTTAGTGCGGAGGTGATGGCTTCGGATGCTCGGCTTCCATGGTGCATGGAGTGGCGGTGCATGCTCTCATACGTCGTCTGCCCTCTGGAAATCTGGACGAGTTGTACGACGAGAAGCATCGTCACCCAGGTTAACTGGAGAGTAGCCCATATAGATAGGACTACCGTGAAGGTGTCCCTGAGAATGAGGGAACAAATTGGTTCGGCTAGAATGTTGCATCGAGTGTCCAAGGGTGGGGGTACCGATTCCAAATCTGTACGCGTGAGATTCAGACCCATTGAGAAACGAAATCTTTGTGTACTTACGAACGAAAACCAACTGTATGAACAATAAGATACCAATCTCCATGAAGAGTATATATAAGAAGAAGTGTCGGAGGTTGTTGACGCCAACACAGTTGTTTATCCAAGGACAATGACTGGGTTGATAGTGTCAGCAACCGCTCCGATTCAGCTTCTGACAACGGCACACCTACTGATCATGCCTCGCAATGCATCGTCCACACCTTTTGCAATGCTTACTCCTTACAGCCATCCGATTCATGCAAATGTTGCAGAAATTTTGATCGTCAAACTTCCAAAGCCCAAGAAGCTCATCGATGACGGCCTTCTGCTGGCTTCGACTACCCAGCTTCGGCACGTATCCCGGATCTTCGACCATACTGTTGATGTAGAAGTACAAGGCGAGACCGTAAGAGATACCAAAACAGAGATTCAAGAAGAGATGCTCTGGATACGTATCTACCAAACCTGATTAGCTAGTACAGTAAGAAGATCGTAGATTGTCCATACTCGGTAAGATGGCCGTAAGCCATCGTCCACCAAGCCAGAACGCCGTTGCCGCAAAAACTCCGGCTAGAAAAGGCTAGAGGCAGGATTAGCACTGCTCACAGTAACGACAAGGTTGACAGCAAACATACCGTTCGATGTAAGTGTCTCATATCAGATGGCGCCCATTGCAGCACTTGCTGGGTCGCCCATTGTATGAAATACGCAACAAAGAGCACGATCGGTACGGCCGCGAATACCACCATATGACTGAGTATGGACATGATGATGTAAAGTTCAGCAAAAGGCAACAAGAAGAAAAACCTGGAGAGGAAGCCACGCTGCTTGAAAAAAGATGCGTATGGGAATGGTGGTCCTCTGAGATTCCCATCCTCATCGTAGCCGCTTTCGGCAAGGGCTCGATACCACATCCGCGTCGACCGCATCTCTTCAGCGACCACGGCCGGAGTCTTCTGTGTTGACGTTTGCGCAAATCGATCGGAGCCGTACTCGAGCAGCTTCTGTATGCAGCCCTGAGAGCCCTTTACAAGCGCCCAGTGCAGAGCAGTGAACCGGTTCTCGTCAGTAGCGTTCACGCTCGCGCCCCATCGAAGGAACAGGTCGACACAAACTGGATATCCCTTGTACGCTGCCCACATGAGACAAGTATGCCCCTGAAGGTCCGGAGTGTCGACGGGTATATTTTGGTGCAGGAGGATGATGAGTAGGTTGATGTTGCCGTCGAAGGTTGCTAGGTGGAGGAGGTTATAGCCTTGCCCATCCGTGAGAAGAGGATCCGCCCCCTGCTGCAGGAGCAAGTTCACAATGTAGTAATGACACCTTTGCGCGGCCCACATAGCTGGCGTTGCCACAGATTCTCCTCCTTTTGCATTGACATCAGCCCCAGAATCGACTAGGTATTTGCAGAGTGCATAGTGATTGTTGATCGCCGCCCACTGGGTAGGCGTACCGCTCGTCAGCCCTAAGAACTCCCATCACATACCCAACAGAACCAGAACATACATGCAGTGGTGTAATGCCCTCCTCATCCTTATACTTGGCGTTGAACCGTCCACTCTCAAACAACGTCTGTATAGCCCCTACTTCTCCAAGCCTTGCAAGCTGCATGATATCCTCCTCGATCGGCATTTTGATCGGCACATCCTGAAGTTCGATATTACCGTCTCCGCTCAGTTTCGGTGGTGCTGGTGCAGCCTTTCCGTTTGCACGCGGTGGTGAGCTGACGCTCGATGCGCCAGAAGGCTGCTGAGAGTCATGGGACGCCAACGACATAGCAGCGTATCCTAGAAGTCCTTGCTCGGGTGGATAATAAGTCGTTTAGCTCTTACTGCAATCTTTCCATCGTTGTGGTTGCGATATGAATAAATGAGGCGTGGTGCTTACGGGAGCACTTTTCCTTCGACGTCGGATGCGTAACCTGGTTTCTACAAAAAAACACCACAGTACATTCGACGAAACAAATCACCGGCACTTCTCCAGCCTTGACCGCATCTCCACCATGGCCTGGTCAGACGCGCAAGGCCTGCTTTCCTCACTGATGTCGCCCTCCCTCCCCATAATCATCATCACCGCCCTCATCGCCCTCGCGATCCCCATCATCCTACACTTCACCATCTACCTTTCCAGCAGCGCAGCCCACCTCCCCACCATCCTCCTCATCGGCCCCCGCGGTTCCGGCAAAACCTCCCTCCTAACCCTCGTAAGGACCCCCACTCCCTTCCTCGACACCCAGTCTCGCATCCATCCATCCATCCCAAGCTAACCACCCACCCCCACCCCACCCCCAGCTCGAACGCGGCACCAACCCCGCCGCAACACACACCTCGCAAACGCCCCTAACCGTCGAACTCTCCCTCCCCATCCCCAACCCCCAATCCTCCACCTCGCACTACCGCTCCACCGCAGACCCCGCCCACCAGGTGCACAAGCGCTTCCTGCTCGTCGACACACCAGGCCACGGCAAGCTGCGGCACCACGCGCTCGACAGCCTCGTGCAACCTTCTCACCTAAAAGGCATCATCTTCCTCGTCGACGCGGCCGACCTGGCGGCGGCGGACGCCGGGCTGCGCGAGGCGGCCGAGTACCTGCACGACGTGCTGCTGCTGCTGCAGAAGCGGGCGACGATGGCGGGAGCCGGACGGAAAGCGGAGGGGGGGATGCCGGTGCTGGTGGCGGCGAATAAGCTGGATTTGTTCACGGCGCTGCCGGCGCGGTTGGTGAAGGGAGTTTTGGAGGGGGAGATTACGGCGGTGAGGAGGTCGAGGGCGAAGGGGTTGTTGGATTCGGGGATTGGGATGGGGGATGGGGGTGAAAGGGGGGCGGAGAGGGATTGGCTTGGGGATGGTGGGGAGGGGAGGTTTGAGTTCTCGCAGATGGAGGAGGTTGGTGTTTCGGTGGCGGTGGTGGGGGGGAGCGTTGCAGGGGCGGAGGGTGCGGATGTCGCCGGGTGGTGGGATTGGATAGGTAGTCAGTTGTGAGGGGAATACATTTGATACTTGTACCGTGGTCGTCCTGATACTGTGCTGCTTAGACTGACAAGGTGACAACTCCCCGCACCACGCGTGGAACGCCCAGACACAGAAAATGCGTGCTCAAGCCCTCTCTCCCACAGACGAGCTTGTGCCGCCCTCCATCCAGCCCTTGCCCAAAGTCTCCGCGACTTTGCTATCCGACCAGTACCACAAGTTTCGCGCGAGCTCCATGTCCTCCGCGATCAAACTCGTCTTATCCTCCGTCGCAATTGGTATGAAATACTTCCCCTTCAACTCACGCTTCACCACATCGTGACTACTAGCGAGAAAAATGGCCGTAGCAGCCGCTTCCGTACTCGACTGTCCCAAGACCCAGAAAGTGCCCTTCATGAGATATCCCACTGGTCCAAAGAGCTGCTTCCACGTATCCATCGCTTCGGTGGGGATGTTGCCCGGGAAGAAGCAGTTGGCGTACACGTTGTTGGCTCCTTTCTTTTGCAGGATCTTAGCCAGTTGACGGGTGAAGAGGATGACGGCCAGTTTGCTGCGGGCGTAGCGCCAGCAGCTGTCTATGTTCGCTGGCCACTTGACGGGAGTAGGGGACGTGACAAGGCTGAGGTCGAGCTCTTGACAGCCCATGTGGAACGAGGAAGTTGTGTTGACGATGCGTGCGTCGCCATATTTCGAGGCTGTAGATTCTATGAGTGGGAGGAGAAGATTCGTTAGAGTATAATGGCCGACATGGTTGGTTGCGAAAATGGTTTCTATTCCCTGAGGTGACAGTGTATAGTCCGGCACAGTCGGGAGACCTGCAATATCAGTTCAGCTTGATTAATTTGAGCGCCGATGGAAAACAAAGGGCACATACCGGCATTGTTGATCAGCATGTCTAGTCTGTCGAGTTTGCTCAAGAGCTTATCTGCGACAGCTTTGACTTCTCTGATATCGCTCAGATCGCACTGGTCGAATTCCGATCTCTCTGAGCTGTCTTCTCTGGTAATACCACGCATACGCAGCCATTCCTCCTTCGAATCTTCGTATTTGCTTGGAGTCCTCGCCAAGATGTAGACTTTCTCAATGCCATGAAGCAGCAATTGAGCGCTCATCTCTAATCTCAGTCAACAGATGTCGTCGGTTCCCAATCAATATGGTGTCATACCCCGCCCAATGCCAGCTTGCCCACCAGTGATGACCGCTACCTTACCCGTTAGGCTAGGGGTCTCTGCGAGGGAGAAGCCCCGATAATTGATGAGGCCAGTCATATTGTAGTAAGTAGGACAGCTCAGTACCAAAGATCGAGTTCAGACTGTGCTGATTGTAGGTCTGCTTTGTTCCGAAACGATTGTACAAGTTATCTAAGGTAACACATGCGCCGGTCAATGACGAGCGTCTTGCAATGCTAGCTCGATGTGACGTCGATCCGTAGATAAGCGAGATCTTAGCTCAATGCTGTGCGGAGCTCTGACCTTTCGAGCCCCAAACTGTTGAAGAAACTGTGAAAGTTCAATGCCAGGACCTTGCGGTACTACTATCGGGTCCAGACTTCCCACATATCCTCTAGCTCATGCAACGCAACATTGAATATCAGCAAAGAAAGTGCCGCCATCACGCCGTAAGTTGGCCTTGCTTGACAAGCCATGTGAGCAAATCAACTTTGGTCACCACCGCCACCGGCTTCATTTCGCCTTGTGCGTTCCTCTCCGTCACCACTGAAGCGCTATTCCATTCGAAGAACCTACTCAAGGCGCTCAATGGTGTATCAAGCGTGATCTCAACGAATTTCCGCTTCTGTGGTATCCCTTGCGAATCTGCCTCTCCGTTCGTCATAGAGGTCTTACTGTGCTTCGGTGGTGCGATGTGGCCAACATCTCTCGGGTCCGTCACGACTTCAGATATTTTGGAGAAGCTGAACATGACCTCGGAGATGGGGCTCTTGCCATTTGCTCGGCCTTGGCTGATCCAGCTTAACAGGTTGCCCAGTGTCACCAGACCCACTAGCTTTTTGCCTTTCGGATCCAGGACTGGTAGCTGGTCGAAACCCTTTTCACGCATTGTTTCTATGGCATCAGCGCAAGGTGAATCGGCTAGCACGGTGGTGACTGGCTTCAATCGTAACGTCCTGATCGTAGCTCCGCTAAAGGAATCTTTTGATGCGCCGCGTGCTTTCAAATTAGGTGATGGAGGATTGGTTGTTGGCGGTGTTGGCGGAAGGAGATCATTGGCGGCCAGCCAATCATCATCGACAAACTAGGATTTCGTGAGTGAAATGTCACAATATAGGTCGAGACAGACGAACCTTGCTAAGATAGCTCCTGATGCTATCTGGTAGGATGACAACTACCACATCACCTTTCCCAAGTCCCAGATCTTTAACCCCTTTAACCATAGCCGCGACGGCACTTCCGCTGCTGCCCCCTACGAGCAGCCCTTCCTCTGAAATTAATCGTCGAGCATAAGCAAAGGCCTCTCGGTCGTCGGTTTTATACCACTTGTCTATCAGATGCTGATCCAGCACATCAGGCACAAAATCGTAGCCGATGCCTTCTACCTTGTACGACTCATTCGCACGGCTCTCGTTCAGCGATGGCGGCAATGCCAGGATCGACCCGTGTGGATCAGCTGCTATGATCTTTATTTCTCGATTATGTTTGTGCAGTCCTACTGCAAGTCCGGTGATTGTCCCTCCGGTTCCCGCACCGGCCACGACGGCTTTGATCTTGCCATCCGTTTGTGTCCATATCTCCTCGGCGGTCCCGTACTCGTGCGCCAGTGGGTTATCCGGATTTCCATATTGATCTAGTATATGTGCGTTTGGAATCTCTTTCTGTAACCGTCTCGCCACCCCTATGTGACTCTCGGGTGAATCGTAGGAGGCTTGCGTTGGAGTTCGGATGATGGTGGAGTTTAGAGCTCGGAGGACAGCCACCTTCTCGGGTGACATCTTCTCGGGGAGGGTGATTATGGTCTTGTAGCCTGTCAAAAACATATCAGCAAGAACATTTTTGAGCCACAAGCAGAACAGTGTACCTTTGACGGCTCCTACAAGAGCCAGGCCGATACCACTGATGCCAGATCGTCAGATTCTCCTGTCTCTTATCCGTAGGGCTCCTGGGCTCCACAATCACTTACGTGTTCCCACTTGTCGGTTCAATCAACGTGTCTCCCGGCTTAATCCTCCCTTTACGCTCCGCCTCCTCGATCATCCGCAGCGCTATCCGATCCTTGACGCTTCCACCGGCGTTTAAATACTCCAACTTGGCGTATATCGTGGCTTCGATGCCTAAACTCTGGGGTAGCCTATTGAGCTTGACTAGGGGTGTGTTCCCGATCTGTTCCGTGACCGAGTTCATCACCACCGGCGGGAGTTTCGGTTTGCTTATTGTCGACATCTTGAAACCCAGTCAGTCGGGTGCCGTGCTTGATCTAAATAGGCTGATGTTATACTTGTGTTGTGTCGAACCGTGTATTGAAGGAACTGCTGTTGCGAGGGAGAGACGGCGATGTGGCGGGGATTGATAATTCTTTGACGGTCCCTACAATCTTATCGATACGCCGATACGCCGACGCTAACCGGCTTGTAGGGCTGATGGACTTGGTCAACCCATTTTAACTACTTGAGGCTCACCCATGGACAACATTCTTCACTTCGTACTGTGTTGTACTTAGCCAAATATATATTTACGTGTACTCGCAGAACCTTTCATGGATGCACTGTGGGACATCTCATCGTTAAGGTCCGTAGGAAAGACCATGCACATCCGTTATCAGAGCTACAGTTCGTCTCGTATCCCTTTCGAGACTATCCCCTCATCACCCTTTTCCTTCCGTTCATTTAGGCCCCTCTTGACCATACTAGACAATATCTCAAAGCCTATCTGCGCGGCAGCTAGGGCTGTTACCTCCCCGGTCCCATCGTAAGCTGGGGCCACCTCAACGATATCCGCACCTACAACATTCAAACCCTCAATACCGCGTAAGATACGGATCAGTTCTCTAGTCGTCCAACCGCCAGGCTCAGGTGTACCAGTCCCTGGAGCCAGGCCAGGATCGATGACGTCTATATCGATGCTCAGATACACTGGCACATCGAGCCCGATCCGTCCGAGGATAAGGTCAATGATGCCTTTGGTGCCGAGATCGTCTATATCGTCGCACGCGATGCGGAGGAAACCCTGCCGATCATCCTCCTTGTAATCATCCCAGTCGTCTCCACTCAGACGGGTGCGAAGGCCGCCATGGACGGAGGAACCGTTCAGGATCAAGCCTTCATTAGAGGCGATCCAGAACATACTTCCGTGATTGAAGTCACTCTGTGCTGACTCCCATGCGGACGGATATTTGGCAGGGTGCCAGGTGTCAAGGTGTGCGTCAAAATGTAGCACAGCAATCGGCTGGTTATATAGCTTCTTCAATGCCCTTAATGCCGGTAATGCAATGCTATGATCTCCTCCCAAGGTCAGTAGCTTTGGCTTCCAAGCAGGATTGGTGGAAGGGCGGGAGCCAAGTTTGAGGAAAGCCTCGGACATCTGCCGGACGGCAAGGGCATTATCGAACGGGGTCATCGGGATGTCACCACAGTCGAGGATCCGCGCCCACGATGTGTACGGGTTTAATCCTGCGCGAGCGTTGAAGCCACGGAATGAGGTCTGGCGGGCGCTGGCGGCGCGGATGGCACGAGGGCCAAATCTTGCTCCTGGGAGAGGGATATAAGCACACGAAGGCGGTCTTCAACGTCGCTTCATACTCCGATCTGCTGCATCGGTTCAAGAGATGATGAAGAAGACAAAAGGAGAGGAACGAGACTCGTTGCGTACTCAAGAGTCAAGTACAGCGGTTTGGTCACGGAGAAAAGTATATCAGTTATTTCTGGGAGGTGTAGCGTACCAGGTCTATAGCTGACCGCAGTATCAAATGGCGCGCCTATGACACCAATGTCAAAGGGCACGTCAGGATTCGTCAGGCATTTGGTATGCCGGAGGTGAGCAAAGGTGGAAATGCCCGAGAAGCCCCACTGAACCAGCTCAGCAATATATACCTGAAAGTAGTACAGCAGACTCCGAAGAGAAGGACCCTAAGGTACCTTAGGCACTCATACTTCAAAATCCCATTTCCGCTCTAGCTCTTCCAACGAACCCGGCAGTATGGGGTCTTGCTCCGGGTTCTCATAGAACGATGATGCATTCACCAATGCCAACAAAGCTATCTGGACTAACAACTGCATCAATGGTGCCATCTGAAGATACATTACTAATGCGTGTCAGTGAATCAGAAATAAGTCCCTGATCTTCACGCAGACAAGTGCTGCTTGATGTTGAAAGTTACCCAGCAGGCGCACTTCTTCGATCTTCGATACAGCAGTACCTTACCTTCCATTAGTGAGGTGCCGCTAAAGAAGGTAATCCAACATTGGCTGAGGTACCTCACCTAAGGCAAGGTAGGTACTGTATGTGCTTTCTAAACCACTGAACAACCCAACTCTACCGATCTTGAGAGTCGGATCATCTGCGTGTATGATTGACTCCGAGTCTAGTCGAAGTACTCAGGTATCTTATCATCATCACCATCGTTCATAAGTTATGGGTAGGAAAAAGCACGTGAAGAAAAATGTCGGTTTTCCGTAAATCTCCCGTTCCCTGCCCAAACTAAACTAAACGTTAAAGCTTAGTCGGCCGTCAAGCGTAAGGTATCTGTACCTAGCTGTACCTTACCTTAGGTACAAGCTTCCCGGCAGCGAGACCTCGGGCGATTCCCTTTCCCCAATTATGTCGTCTACGCCATGACAGACTACCTACTTCTTGGCATGATGGGGTCAGTAGCTGCGTTCACATCCTCAGATCGTCTCACACGTCGTTCGCAGTTCTCACCGCTAAGCTAATTGACAGCATTCCGAAAATGTCAACCCTTGTGGGTCTCTAGCATCTATTCGCTAGACGGGCATGAGAAGGCCTGACCCGTACCGTGTATGACAATTGGAACAGTCAGGAAAGACCGCGACTCAAGTCCATACCGGAGGGCCATTCAATTGGCATTGTCTCGAAAGATCTCGGGAGCTGAGTCGCGCAGGACGGTCGCCATGGAGATAGAGCGAACCCGAATCGTAACGCCTCGAGGGAGTAGCGACAAGCTTGGAGATGGGAGGCACCTACACTTTGACTTGGACCCACACAGACAATCGGTCTTCGATGCCAACACTATAAGCACCCCGTCGCAGTTCAGCCTGGAGCCACAGTCTGCCATTGCCCTCTCCGAGGATACATTGAGGCAGCACGAAGAAGAGCGTTTCGATTACCAGAGCCGACATCGCAACCAAGCTTATACTGAGTCGTGGAACAGCGGAGAGAATGTGGAGCGGGACGTCGAAAAGAATGTTGCCGAGAGGGAGAACCAAGGGCAGGAACAGGTGGACGAGAGGGACGAGAGGGACCCCGATCTGATCGAATGGGATGGCCCGGACGATCCCGAGAACCCGATGAACTGGCCTAACTCGCAAAAGTGGGCCGTCACCCTGGCATTTGCATCCATGACATTCTGTATCACGTTTGCCAGCAGTGTGTTCAGTACGGCGACTCAAGTCACTGCAAAGGAATACGGTGTTTCTGAAGAGATCACGACCCTTGGCACTAGTCTCTTCGTATTGGTAGGTTGTTTCTCGTTGTCGAGGAGGTGAAGAGGAGTGCTAACGGTACCAGGGCTTTGCGGGCGGACCCTTGGTGTGGGGTCCATTTTCCGAGCTGTATGGCCGTATGCTTCCTCTATTCACTAGTTTCGCCATCTTCGCCATCTTCCAGGTTCCTGTCGCTGTTGCGCAAAATCTCCATACCATCTTGATCTGCCGATTCTTTGGTGGTCTGTTCGGGTGTGCCCCCTTGGCTATCGTTGGCGGAGCGTTGGCCGATTTCTGGGGTCCTGTTGATCGCGGTATTGCTATCTGTGTCTTCGCGGCCGCGACATTCATTGGGCCAGTTGCTGGGCCCATCGTCGGTGGATTCATCACAATGAGTTATCTTGGCTGGCGGTGGACCGCGTGGATAACCCTGATTATGGCCGCTCTTTTCGGCACTATCGCGCTTATCTTCGTTCCAGAAACGTATGCCCCAGTAATACTGCAACGCAGGGCAAAGAAGATTCGGTATGAAACCAAGAATTGGGCGGTCCACGCCAAAGCCGATGAGTCCAAGGTCGAAGCCCGCGATATTATCGTCAAGTACCTATTTCGGCCTCTTACTATGTTGGTCTTGGAGCCGATTTTGGTGCTGTTGACTCTGTATATGGCCTTGATTTATGGTATCCTCTATTTATTCTTCACAGCCTACCCAATATCCTTTCAAGAGGAGCGAAGGTGGAACGCTGGGGTTGGTGCCCTCCCGTTTCTTGGAATTACCATTGGTGTTTTGATCGGCGGGAACATTATCGCGTACGTGACCAAGACTCGTTTTGCGCTCAAGTTGAAGCAGCAAGGCAAAGTGGTCCCTGAGGAACGTCTTCCGCCAATGATTGCCGGAGCTGTGTTCCTCCCTTGTGGCCTCTTCTGGTTTGCGGTAAGTCCACAAGATCCCTCATCTGAGGTTGAACGAGTAGCGCTGATCAAAACTTGCAGTGGACGAGCAGTCCGCATATCAGTTGGGTACCACAGGTGCTTGCCGGTATCCCAATAGGAGCTGGTATCCTCATGATCTTCATGCAAGGTTTGAACGTAAGAGCCCCCCGGAAACAATTCACAAAACCTTTCGACTAACGTGCGAACAGTACATAATCGACGTATATCTGATGCACGCCAACAGCGCTCTTGCTGCTAATACTCTCATTCGGTCAGCCGCAGGAGCTGGCTTCCCGCTCTTTGCTTCGTACATGTACCATAATCTCGGGGTACCATGGGCCACGTCCTTGCTCGCCTTTTTGACGGTCGCGATGTTTCCGATTCCCGTGCTTTTCTTTATTTATGGAAAGAGGATTCGCGCATTGAGTAAGTTCAGCCCGACAGAGAAGGGGAAATAGAAACAGACGTTGTCGGAAGACTTGCGCGAGTTGCCTGACTGTTTGTCTTGTGATTGGTGACCGACATCGCATGGCGTCTGGGTTTGGAATAGAGGATTTGGATGCATTGTCCTGGAGCTGGGGAGATATGAACAGTCTGAGCTGCTACCTGTTTGATTCTGCATCAGATAGACTTGGATGAATCTTGAGTGCAAGCCAGCAAATGTATGGTAATGTATAATTTAATTCATATCTCCGACCATTCTGTGTCCTATGATCAGAAGCAGTGATTTCTCCGTTCACGTCACCCTGGTACCTGGTCCTTGCGCACAACCCTAGCCTGGAATTTCACGCGTCGAGACCCACCATTCACTCGACATCAGCAAACCCGAAGATACGTCTGCCGACTCTATGACACACGTTGAGATAGAAACTTTCATCTGGAAGGGGCTGAAGGCAACGACAACAGCATACTACTCTTGCTGCAGCTAAAGATGTCATTGCCACCGGGATCGGCGTGGTCCAAACCTCCCGTGGATGATGCCGACAACATCCAGAAATTTCTGGATGCAATGGTTCGTAAGAATCTAGCTGCTTTCATGAACTCCAAGCCCATCTCAACGAAAGCAAAGGAGGAGGACGAACAGAGTACCTCTTCTACCGTCGATCCAATTTTGGAGCCATCAGGAAGCCAAGCCATGAATTGGGACAGTCCCGGCAATCCGAACTACAAATCTGTGGCCGATGTTACAATGCAGGACGCGGAGACGGACCCTTCAGCAGGAAGGGAGAATGCTGGGCCTTCAACCCCAATGTCACCTTTGTCGCCAACAGAGCCTGATGATCTGAACACTCCCCAGAGAACCGTTACAACGCGTGCATCTCCAAAGCAGACGGCGACAGCCACGAACACAGCACAGCCTATTACCAACAAGACTCTGACCAGCCCTCTCAGCGGTGGTGTGAGAGCTCCACCTTCGACTCCAGATGCTCCTCCAACGGGAACTGTCCAGCAGATCATATCCGACGCTTTTGGAGACCTTAAGGTTGGCTCGCCGCCCACCATAGCCCTTGGTTTTAGCAGACACGCACCACCGCACATGGCAATGAAAGACCGGAGCCAAGAAAATACTCGCCCTTCTGGAGCCGACGACATGCCTAGGTTCTTCTCACCGGCCAAACTTTTGTCACCGGAGGAGAAGCAGCAACGTGACGAATCTTTCCGGCGGATCTTAGCGCTCACTTCTCCAAACTTGCCAAATCTTAAGGAGAACAAGACCGTACTGGCTACCACACCTCCCGGGAAATATGAGGATCGAAGCGGGATCCTGGAGTCGCGCTGGGCTGAGAACCGCCAAGGAACATTAGAACGACGCATATCTGGCAGTGCTGCGATACCGATTGTGGACCCGAAGAGCAAAGCCCATACCTCGCCTGTGTCCAGCGCTGCTGCTCCGTCGCCGTCGCAGAAGATGCACTTCAACAAGCCGGCTGTTCTCAGCGCCGCTCCATTCTCACCGTCTCGGAAGTTTACTGTCAACTCCTCGCCTGCATCTAGCGCTGGCTCTTCCTTGCCGTCCCCTTCTGTCTCTGGTCCGGAAAAGGCCCAGACTACGCGTCAATCTACACCGGCGGCCAGATCTTTGTCTATCACAGCAACGTTGACTGTTACCTCTCCCCCTACCAGCCTTAAAACCAGAAGTCCTCGATCTCTTAGCCCCGATCGTGATCCTGGAATCAAGCCTGAATCATCGGTCCCGTCTGTTACCAGTTGGGGACCAAGACTCGCAGAGCCACAGAGTAGCAACTCGGACTTCAAAGTGTTCGACAACAAGCCGAACGTAAATGAGGCCAATCTCTTCTTCTCGTCGTGGCCGAAGCTTACCGAACGTGACGCCGCCCGTACGCAGCCTCCCATCTCCTCTGCCCTCCGCAAACGTCTGGCTGACCTACATATCCTAGCCGCCCGAGTACGCCGCGTCACAATCGTCAAACTTCCTCCGGACTCTAGCGCAAAGTTCGTGCAGTCCCTGGTCTTTGGTGGACCGTTGGAGCTCCTGACGGTGGGGTCCAGCTCAGCTTCTGTGGTATTTCAGCATGCGGAGGATTGCGTGAAGTACTACGACGCAACTTCCAATGGACTGGTCTACAAGGGGCCCGACGGAAAGGAAGAAGTTTGCTTTGTCGAGCTGGCTAAGGAAGTTGATGTGGTGGGTGGTTTGCTGCGCGGTTATATTGAGAAAGGATTTACCAGATGCGTGCGTGCTATTGGGGTCGACGAGGATTGGAGTATGCCGGCGCTGCTCAAGATGGCTGGTCGGAAGGGACGGACGGTCGAGCACGTCATCGATGGAGTCAATGCTGCCGGCGTAAGTGATCTTCGATTCTATCTTCATCCCTATTGCTTCGGTCTGTCAGGCTAAAACAACCCCTGCAGTCTCGTTCCGTTACCTTTCGGTTCTGTACCGTTCAAGACGCTGTCAACTTCAAAGGCATGCTTACTCGGGACGAAGAGTGGGAGCATTGTAACATCCATCACTCTCTTGACCCGTGAGCTCAATCCTCACCCGCACGATCACCATAAAAGCTGATTTGGTGCAATAGGTGTGACACAGCCACCTCCGTTCACTTCGACGACTGAGATTAAATACAGGAGATGACTTTCATCCAGTCAAGGGAATGGACGATCAGACGACTGTGCAGGAAAATACTATTGTGCATGTTAAGAGGAAACGAGTTCAATCATGGAGGGACGACCGTCAGCCTTTCGTCGGAGACATTACTGTTACACTTGCATGGTTAGACATGGCTGATAATATTGCAATGCACATCATTTAGCAGATGTGGTCGCCATGGTGCATGTGTACTGTGTAAGCTCTGTCCTCGCTCAAACAGTCCTACCATTAATCTCATATCTTTTCCTTTGACTTCTCTTCGCCCATGGCGATCACCTCATATCGATACAAAGGAAATTTCGCAAGTATCATTATCAAATCAGCTGCTCCTGATTGAAACGTTTCCCTCGGTGCCTTGGGTAACATATTCTTCTGTGACACAATAGCTGTTACAAGACATCCACCGCCACACCATCTCAGATTGCATGGTGCCTAAATCGCCTGTCTCTGACTTCTCACATATACGCCTGGCTGCAGCCTACAATACTCTCGAGACCTCCACCTTCCTTCCTATTTCTATACAATATTCCGCTTTCGGACTCGACAGGATACATTTGAGTGTACGAAGATCAAAAGACTGCCAGACGGTGAGTCAGATGGCAACAATGCTGCCATTATCATACTTTTGGAAGTTGAGATAAAAATACGGTACCACTAAGTGTACTCAAGAGGTCCGCAAATTTACCATGTGCGGCTGCTCAAGTTAAGGTCGGGAGTGTCCGGGAATGCCCCAAATAGAGGAATCCCGAGTTGCAACGGCCTCCAGGAGCAGGTTATTGCATGGTTCTCCAGTTGGTGTCAGGATCCTAAACTTTAAGGGTGGTTCAACAGCGGGGGATTCCGAGATACAAGAGGCCTTGCTCCAAGATCATACTGGTGCTTGCTCTACCGAGAAAAACTTCAGTAATCTTCTCTCATCCGCTTCAGGCTGGAATACTTTGCCCTCGTACACCCATTGTGGAATATGATCTGGAATCTCTGTACCGATCAATCCAGAGTAACTGCAGTCTATCAAAACAACATCGTCTTTGTAGTTTCTCATAATGTTACTTGGTGACAAGTCGCCGTTTGAAAACCCCTCTGTGTGAAAGTGACGGATTGCAGCCTTAGTTTTCTCTGAGTAGCGATTCAATTCGCAAGAAGTGATTCTGCACAAGGCTTCCAGGCGGTACCCGTACATGCCGTCCTCATCGATTAGCGGGTCGGTCCCAACATTCGCAACAGGTAGAGAATGGTCTGCCAGTTGGCTTGTGATGTCGAACTCGTAATGCAGACGACGCCTAGACGTTTTGTCGGGCAGTGCGACCTTGATCATCGGCAGGTCGTCTGCATGCGTACATCGTATACAGGCATCGGCTCCATAGTCAACCAGCGTCGACTCTGCCCAGGAAAGCGGGAGAGGTCAGGGTACTGCATGCATCCTTTCCAATGTATCTCGTATAATCTTCCCGGAAAGTCGACGTAACAGTGGTATTCGGACGTTTTGCCAGTTCCTGTGGGAGGTGACACTGCCTGTGCTACCGTAGATGCTGACGCTATCCGTGGTCAGTACAGAAATGAAGAATTGCGTAGAGACAACAACCATGGTGACACTTATGTGGACAACTCTGCGCGTCCCGCTCAACCATCTTGCAAGGCAAAGATGCGCGTTTCTAGGCAATAATAACCGACCTGAAGAGCGTTGCCATCGTACCCCAAGCATAGTGTGAGGTGTTTGCCATAGTGCGGATATATTTGAAGATGAGATCCATCACTCCGCACGATGTAATAGTTGAAGTAGAAGATGAGAAAATGTTGAAGAGCAGAAACGGAAATGCTTAACGTTACGGCAGCCCTGGTCACGTGGGGCCAAACTACCTGGTACTCGAGAGCGGCGGGCTTCAGAAACCCGCGACATAACTCGAGGGAAGGACACAGTGCTATCACAAAATCACTTCAGTGTGAACCAGGACTCCTACTATGCCGGCGCCACATCATCCGTCGTCTACGAAGAGAACGAGCCCTAACAGTGGCTTATCATCGACCTTGGTAGCCACAGCCTTCCACAGCCGGCACAACAAGGCAACAAGTCACAACAGACACTGATTTGCCCTAAATGTTCAGACGCAAAACTGGGGACGCGCAGGCAGCGGTCTTTACAACTGAAAGGCCCCGGTGCTAGACAAGCCCACCGTTCTATACAATCCTACCGTACCATACAAGCTCGAGTATCAGGGACAGGCCATATACCCGCACTCTCCACATCGGACCAAAGTATCCCACCGACATTGCTCAGCTACTTCCCTTGGAGAAACTCCATATAAGTTAGTGAATACGACTCAAGGAGGCTATACGAACTCAAGGACGAACACAAAGGGAATGGGGGGTCTTGCTGGCAACTTGCTTTGGCGATGAACAGCTTCGGATTTTGAAGATTGATGCAACCACAAGTGTTCCATATAACCACAGTAAGATTGTTCCGAGGCAGATCGGCATGAGTGAACTGCGACTGCGATCCTTTGCAGGAGGCATGGCTGCCTATGATGATCTCTAGGCGAAAGGTATCTTGACACTACGAAAAATCAATGCTACAGTTACGTTGGGGACTGACAAATGCGAAATTCTAGGTTTGCCGTGCCCCAAATGTACACTGGAAGGTCTATTAAAGAGCTCGAGGATACCTACTATACGGCCGCTTGTGGTCTCCCGGAGATGATTGGCTAATTCAGCATAGGCCAAAGTGTCTTGAAATGAGATCTCTCTAACTGTCTGTGCGCTACGCAAAGATACCAGCAACTGCTCCTGAACGTTTTAAGTCTGCAAGGGTTCCATAGATATTCATAGACCTAACCAAAGCGGCGCAGCTTGACACCTTCGATCAGACCGCAATATAGAGATCCAACTGGCGATTACAAGGCAGGCATCACCACGAACTACGGCACTTCTGAAACCTAGAAGAGGCGGACAGCAATGGGGCCATCACACGCGCGGCAGCCCTAACAGCCAGTTCAGCTGGCCGCATTAGTCTTGCAGAAGCTTTGCAGGAGCGTTGCAGATAAGCGCTGTTCTTCACCATTATCCTTCTGTTACCTTATAGTTGCAGCCAGTAGGTAGTCTGTCTGTGGGCGCCTACCTACGAACGGACCAACGAAACGGGTAGTTAGTCGGCAGTGACCGAAATCAACACACGCGGCACGACTCAAAGTTCAGCCTACAGATGAGAGTTTGCCTGTGCCACATGGAGCGCTCCTGCAGCCGCAACAAGCAACACGTCGACCACATTGCGGCAGAGATGGAGAGTCATAGGCAGCAGCATGGTTTACACTTCAAAAGCGCCGGGTACAGGGCCCAACTGATGTGCATATCTACCGGACGAAGCAGATTAAGTCCGAGAAACAATAATAACCCCGCAACGAAAGGGTTATACGGCCTCGCTCTCCCAGAAACTGGCGGTGAAATCGTGCAGCTCGGATTCAACCGGAATCACCTCTAAGGCTCCAAACTTTTCGTTTCCCAAGGTGTATACCAGCTGGCACAAGTGAATGGGCCCAAGGCGGTGTCCAGCTTACTGTGCCCTTACACATGAAGATCATGGGCCTTCATTCTCGGACATCAGTGTCATGAGACTGCCACAGTCCGTTATACGAGCTTCAGATCAATATTCACACCTCTCGACCTGCACTCTTCCTTTATGGTTGCAATATTAACTCTAACTAAACTCTGGACTGGGGAATCGCTCCGTATACAACAGAGTTCGATATGGTGCGAAATAAACAACGGCAAGCGCTTACCATCAGCACCCTCTCTTCCCGTTCCGCAAGGAAGGCCGTTCCTTACACTACCCCGCACCCTCAAGATGGCCCCTCGAGAAACGACTGCTTTGTCAAGAACTCAAGAACCATCCGCCGCGCTTGAGTACACTTTGAAAAACCAAAGATCGGAATCTCGGTCAGATATTTTCAGCTCCATTCATCCGCCTCCACTCACGCACATCGCGTAGCAATGAACACATTCACCGCTTCTACACTGGTACCGACCTAGCTGGAATGGCCGAAGGAACGGAAAACGGCCGAACCAAACCGTGGGGTTCTTCAATACCCTCGGCGACCGCCGTATGCGCTGTCAACGAAATAAATACAAGTATTTAAGTAACAGGGACCAGGGTATCTTGCGCGTAGGGCTGTGCCGCTGACTTACATCTACGTGATTGTTGGAAGAACGGCCAAAGTAGGTTGGTAATTGACCTTGTAGACCGCTTCGATCTGGCAAGGAGAGGGAGTGGAATTAAGATTGGTAACTATTCTTTTCATGATACTGGTACTGGCACTGGCACTGGTACTGGTACCGTGGTCGTCAGGTCTCACGATCAGCTTAGTAAGGTAACGACAGGAGTCCAGTCAGGTCTGCTGATTAATATTTTATGTAGACGGGTAAGGAGGACCGGAAAATCGCTCACCCGCTTCCACAAGGTCCGTTAAGGAAGGTAAGTTAAGGTAACAAAACTACTCCCGTCCATTCGTTACGACGATGTATTCATTAATAAAACCTACCGTATACATAAATACAAATAGAAAAGATGAAAAGATGAAAAGATGAAAAGGAAAAATCAAGGATGAGGTTAGGGCTGGTCGAAAGCCCGAGAGCAAACCAAGGCATCGACAGTACCTCAGTAACTCATCGGATCTGCACATCGGACGAAACACAGAAATCCTTCACCTCCTCACATCTTGTTTCCATCTGACTACAGTTACATACATCCATTCTGCAGCCCCGCTTTCTGACCCCCCCCTAACCACCACCAACGTCGAGCCCGACGGGACGGCTCGCCCTCTCATTGCCCGGACGCCATGGCACTTCTGCAGTGTGGGAGTTCCATGCATTTGGAGCCAGGGTCTGAAGAACGGCAGCCTTGTCGGGCGTGCAGGCCGCTAAGCCTTCTGGGGCACGCTGCGCTTACCCTGGCGCGAGCCACATGAGGATGCGGGTGGGGGGTTGGAAATCGTTGGATCGGTTGTTGGTTTGACATTCTCTGCTTGCCTCTTCCTTCTGTCCTTACCTGAGTGCTGGGCTTGGATCTAATGTTACTGCGCTGCGCTGCACTGCGTCTGGGTGGCACGTCGTTGTGGCGTGGTCTTTGAAATGACGCTGTGCCACATGGAGCTACCTGCTGGAGGGTAGGGGGGGGGGAAAGGGAATGAAGAAGGGCGTGGTGTGCCGCTCGCTGCTCCCTTGCGGTTTCTCAGCGCCTGTTTGTCGTTCGTTGTCTTTGTCCTCTGTCCTTGGTTCTTGTCATCCTCATTGCCTGGCGTCCTTCGAGCAAAGTGATACCGTGACCTTCTTCCATCCGCCCGACCACAAACCACTGTCACCTCTCTCCTCGAGGAGAATAGACGATCGAGGCTGCTACGAAACCCCTCGTTGCCACCATGCCAGGTTCGGACCACGACCGCCCTCACAGCGTGAGCAGCAGCGGCAGCAGCCCCTTCCTCGCCCTCGGCTCCGGCGGCCGCCCCATCGGCAGCCTGCTAAACCCCTACGACGCCGCCGTCGTCGACGCCTCTGCCCGGCAGCGTCCCACCTGCTCGAGCCACCACGCCTCCAGCACAACCAGCACGCCGTCCCTCCACTCATCCACCTGCTGCACGGACGGCACCCGCTCGGGCCGATCAACACCCTCCACAGGCCGACGCACCTCCCTCTCGGGCCGGCGCACCTCCCACTCGGGCCGCCGCCACTCGTTCCCAGGCCGCCGCGACTCGCTCCGCTCGCAGCAGCAGCAGCAGCGAGAGTCGTGCCTGGCCTACGAGGAGGAAGAAGTCTGCTTCATCTGGTACCACCGCGTGGACTTGCAGAAGGAGTGGGCCGACGTGCGGCGCGCCTTCAACGCCCAGTTCCCGACGCGCCAGCGCTCCGGGTTTCAGGGCATCCAGTGTCGCTATTATCGCTACCTCTACCATACCTGGAAGGTGCCGAAGATCCGGGTGCAGAAGCGTCTGGGCAGGAATGTGGGCGCTGCGGGGGAGAATGCCAGGAAGTATGGGCTTAGGCAGTGGACGAAGAGGGAGTATTCGTGGATGATGGAGGGGGAGGGGGCGGTTTGAGGGGGTGGGGTTGGGGTTTGGATTGGGGTTGGGTTAGGGGTGAGTTGTTTGGTTGGTTGGTTGGTTGGTTGTTGGGTGAGTGGGATGTGCCGACTTTTTTTCTGTCGGTGCTTGTAGGTCTCCGACGCCGTTGTCGCGCGAAGTCGTGGTTCATGGTTCTTGTATAATGGCTCCGACGATCGAGCAGTTCTTTCTTTCGGCCATGTTCTTACGTTTTCCGTCCATCAGCGGTGTCACTGTGGGTTAGATTGGAATAAACGGAAAGCCTCTGGTTCGCGACGCTACTGCGCAGCCCTCGTGGGAACGGGCGGTCTGGATTTAATCAATGAATGCCTGGTATTAGCATGATATGATAAGCTCTCGTATCTCTACTACGCTAGCTAGGGACAATAATCTAGTCCGCTCTCATCAATCACGCATGCCCGTTTCCCATACCTAACGTACCCCTTCGCCATCCGTTGCTGCTCCACGGCCGCCCCAGCCGTGCTAAATGCTCAAGAGGCATACTGCAGTACCAATAACCATGTAATACCCTCCATCGTGCCACCGACACCCAACATCCCCACCCCTCAATCACTCAGCTCATCCTCGTCACTATCCTCAACCTCCCTAACCCGCAACGCCCACGGATTCCGCCGATCCCACGGATGCGCCCCCTCATCGCTCCAACTCCCCGTACGCTCATCGTACTCGTCGGCATCAGACGCATCGCGCCTATACCCATACGCCGCTCTCCCGAACTCGTCGTCCGAGGCGAGGTCCTCGTCGGGATAGTCGTTTGCATGAAAGTCTTCAGCTGTGACGTGACGCATCAGCCACCCAGCCACTCAAACCCATCATACAGGTAGGTGTAGCCCATCAGACAGTGTGTAGTAGCAGAGCAGAGGGGGCTTAGTTTAGCTTACCGTTCTCGTCCTCCTCCGCACTATCCCAATCCTCGTCCTCCCCCTCGTCGACGCCGTACGTCTCCCAGAGCGTCTCGTCCTCCTGCGTGATGACGATGACGCCGACCTTGCGGCGGTCGACGGACGCGCTCGGGTCGGTGGGCCGGCGGATGTACGTGTCGTAGACGTAGTCGTCCTCTTTCTCGTCCTCGTCCTCGTTGTCGTCGTCGTTGTCGTTGTCGTTGTCGGCGCCGGGGTCGACGCCGGGGTCGACAGCGGCGGCGCCTTTGCTAGGCTGTGTCTCAGGGCCGTAGGGGTAGGGGTTGGTAAAGTCGACAGGGAGGAGTTTGGTTTTGGCGTGCGGTGGCGGAGCTGCGGGAGGGAGATTGGAGTCTGTGCTGTTTAGTAGATCCTTGAGGGTGCGAGCCGGTGCTCTGGGCTTGACGCGCGGGTGCGAGGATGGACGGAAGTGCAGTCGCGTCGCTGCGTCGAGGGTTTGCTGTAGCGTGGAGGGCTGTAGGGTTGCGCGCTGTAGGTCTTCCGCGAGCTGGAGGGAGGCCCCGTCCCGTGACTCGGGGTCGGGGTCGGGCTCGGCGTCCGACGGGTCTGGTGGTGGCGCCGATGATGCGACCGAGTTGGCGGGCAGGTCCCGTCGGCCACCGCGCTCCGCTCCCTTCTTCGCGACGACCGTTCTGGTCCCGGTTCCGGGTCGCTTGCGCGGTCTGGCATGGTTCAGCTGCACCACGGGCACGCCGTCGCTGCGGACTTTGAGCGCTGCGTGCGAGTCGGCGCCGCTGTGGCCGTCGTGATTCTTCGGCTCCCGAGCTTTCTCCACGAAAACGGCAATGTCTGCCCTCTGGCCCTTCTTCCGCTTCTGGATGCCGCTGCCGGGAGCACGGGATGCTGGGAAAGTAGACGCCGTCTTCTTGAGATGGAAGCGTCGTGTGATCATGGAGAGGTCCCGGGGTTTGGTCGACGACGAAGCTCCGGTCTGGAACGGCGCTGCTGCCGCACCACCCTCGCCCTCCAGAGCATCCGTAACACGCACAGCTGCTCCATTGCTGTCTCCCAATTTTTTATTCTTGGGACTGGTCCCCACTCGCTGCCTACCGCTCAGCAGCTCCTCGCCAGGCAGCGTCGCACGAACGGCGGGGACCTCAGATCTGGCGTAGCTGCTAACGGTACGTCGGGGGGATTGTGCAGTAAGGCCATGTTTCTCCGGTGACTTTGGAGACGCCTCCGTAGCTCCATCCTCGTCTGTCACTCGTTCGAATAGGTAGTTGTAGTGAGTCGTTCGTCGTCTTTTCTGCTGGTTCTCGGTGTGGATGACTGCTTGACGTTAGAGGGACGAATTTGCGGACACGCGGGTCTGGCGTAGAGGGGAGGTGGAGCGTTACAGAGTGAGTCTACAGGCTCTTCGCCTCGACGACGCTTTATGCGGATGAGCTCCGGCGGTAGCGCCATTGGACAGTCACGTCGTTGGAGAGGTTGAGTAAATGTAACGGCTTAGCTAAGAGTCTACGGGAACGAGCTGTTGCGGAAGGAACTCTGGCGGCGTGTTACTGACACAGATTATTCACATGCAGCCATAACACAAATATCACTAGCGACTGTATTTAGGCTCACGATGGGCGTTAAATTCCGCAGTGAGGTGAGCTGGCACTAGTACAAAGGTCATCATGGGCGCCGACCATGAGACGCAAGCCATACCATGAATCTGATTCTCAGAGACACACTCACATAGCAGCTACTCTTGTATTAGTGCCCAATCTATTCTACATAATCGTACGAGGTACATCTCCTGTAGATACATGGATTGCTCACAAGTCCAACGTCCAAGACCGCCTCCAACCATAGCTTTTGACGGAATGTAGGAAAGGGTATAGGTAGTTACCGGCACCCTAGCCGGCCCAACAAGACAGTCTATCCTAGTACAGTTACACAGTGGTTCAAAAAGGAAAGCTATTAAGACACTTGGAGAAAACGGACAGCTCAAACTTGAGGCCCAATTACAAAGCGTAACACAGACAGTCCATAGAAGGTGTAACAGACGTACAAGACACAGACAGCGAGGTGTGGAGGTGATCCCGATCAAACAGATCTTTGAAGAACTGGCGTCCGAAACGTTGACTGCGCCCCAAGCTATTCTTCCGCCCAGCCTGAAAGACCTCCATCGCCCTGAATGGTCAATCCGAAGCCCGAATTGCCGGAGCCGTCAAAACCTGAGCTCATGCCCGAGAAACTATTTTGCTGATGCTGGTGCTGACGATGATTGCTCTGCGGCTGGTATTGCTGCTGCTGCTGTTGCTGCTGCAGACCGAACAGCTCCTGAGGAAAGGCAGGGAGGCTCACTGCACGAGCATGCTGAGTGCGCGCATTCAATCCGGCATTGGTAGGGGCCAGAAGTCCGCCGATGGTAGTTGCTCCGGTTGACATTCCGTTCAATCCCATGGGCTGAATGGTATGACTTGCATGCTGTTCCTGTCCGGTTCCGAGCATGGATCCGTCCAAGATATCACCACTGGTCCCGCCATACAAAGCCGCTTGTTGAGCTGCCAATGCTTGCTGCTGTTGCTGCTGCAGAGACATGGCGGAATACGCATCATGAGAACGCTGTTCCTGCTCTTGCTGGGCGTGTTGAGCAGAGACCTGGTTCAGGTACATTGTCAATGGGTTGTTACTACCAGCATTCAGGATGGTGGATGGTGTTGGCACGTGTTGAGAGTGTAGACTGTGTGACTGTTGCCTGTTCTGCGAACCCGAGCTGGATGAGCCAGGAGCCGGCGACAAGACCGACCGTGTAGGGCTCGCCCCAGACGCCGATTGGTTGACACTCGGCAAGAGACCACCGTTGATAGATGAGGAGGACGTCATGCTATCATGTGCCAATTCAAAGCCTTGGTTCTGATTCATCTGCTGTTGTTGATGATTGCTATTCGTCTGACGTGGAGGATTTCCACATCGGTCTTTGCCGAAGTTAATCTTGAACCGTCTGTACTCTTCTCGACCCCGGATGGCTTCGATCGCCTTGATCGCATTGGCAATGTTCGTGAAGTTCACGAACGCACAACTCTTCTCACGCAAGGCGTTGACAAGTTCGATTTCGCCATACTCGGAGAAGTCTTGCCTCAAGCGCTCTTCGCTCCATGACTCATCCAGATTGCCAATGTAGACATTTCTCGATGCACCACCACTCACAGCGAGAGCAATCGCAGGAGGCAACGCACCAGAGTGCTTTCCCCACCCAATCTTCAAACGTCGGTTGTGGATCATGAGACCTTGAAGGTTGCTCAGGGCGTAGAATGATGCGGCAGACGTCGGATCGATGAACGTGACAAAACAGATGTGCTTATCCGGGATATAGCGGATGTGGTGTAGAAGACCACCCCTGACCACGTTGCAGATCTCTTCGATCGTTGTCTCCGGATGGATGTTGCCAAGATATACAGTTCTGTTTCCCAGATTGTTCACCCCGCCAGCAGTGGTAGCTACTGCAGCGGCAGCAACGGATTGCTGAGCGAGTGCATTCGAGATCAGGTCTCGATCCGCTCCATTGAGGACATGTGCATAACCGGGAGCTATACCCAGGTACTGTGCCGCGTTCTGCTGCTGTGTCTTTGAGACGTAAGCACAACGGTCCTTGCCGTAATAGACTCGGCGCGGTGATTGCCACTTGGGTTCCTGTGGCAGCTGAGCAACGGCTTTGATAGCATTCCCAATTGATAAGAAATGAACAAACCCAATGGCTTTTTCTCGAACGAGCTTAACCGTGTCGATAGGCCCAAACTTTCCCAAGTCCTCTCGGAGTTCGGCTTCTGTAATATCTTCGGGAAGATTGCCCAGGTACACGTTGCGAGATGCCCCGGACTGCTGGACGGCAAGTGCAACGGAAGTGGGGACTTGAGAGGGCTTTCCCCACCCCACCTTGATGTCTTGGCCGCGGATCGACAATTTCTTTAAGATTGCATCCGAATGGAAATGTGTTGCAGAGCTACCATCAATGAAAGATATGAAGGCACAGTTCTTGTCAGGAATTAGCCTCACCGACTCGATCTGGCCACTCCGTACATGACTCAGGATTTCCTCAGGAGAAGTCTCCGGTGGAATGTTCCCCAGGTAGACAGTCCTACTCGTCCCATTGACCAAGCCGGCCGTAAGCGGAATAGATGGATTGAGGCCGCCAAAATTGTGATTGCCGAGAGTTGCATACCCGCCCGTTGGGGACTGAGGACCGCAGAGAAATTGAGGGGCCCCGAAGCCACTTGGGGAGATGACAGTCTGGTAAAGCTGAGGGGCGAGTGAGGCGTGCTGGCCTTGAATTGGGCTGTTGATATGGTTCTGCTGGTTCTGGTGGGCGGCGGCAACATTCTGATGTTGAAAGCTGCCAAAACTGGCGAATTGAGGAGAAGCAAAACTGGACGGCGCACCGGCCTGAAACGGACTCCCCAGGAGCAGCTGAGAAGGGAGCAACGGCGTGAAGTTCATGTCGAACGCAGTGGCTGGACTACCTACGTCATTGACGTTCTGCTGGCCTCTGTGGCCAAGTTGACTGGTATTGATGGATGTAACATTCGCTCGTCGAGGGTGCCGATCTGCGTATCCGCCAATCGAATGCTGATTGGAATTGTACGCCCCATGAGAAAAGCCGGTATGGTCGTTGTTTGCGCTTGTTCCCTTCGACAAGATATGTGGCAAACGACCGGCTGCCGTCATGTTCATATTGCTTGCCGTTGGATCTTGATGCTGCATTCCAAGCAGGTGAGGGGTTAGGACAAAGCTGTCCCGTAGCTGCTGTGATAACACGGCCGTCTTGATGATATTCTGCGTTCGATCCTAGAGTGTACCGAACGAATTGAAGGAAGAAGGTATACCAGTTGGCCTACAGGAGAAGGTAGAGCAGCAGCTCGAGTGCAACGAACAAGGTTCCAAAGCACTGGACGGTCGCGGTCAGGTACTACTTGGCGCATGTATGTTCAGAAGTTGTTGTAAAGATCGAGAGTTGGAAATTAGATGTTAAGCACTCACGCGCCTTAAGTTGCAGCCGTGATAGTGAATACTACAGATATTCACCACCGCTCGAATCTTCCACCAAGAATCGTCCTTGAATGACACGTCCAATGTCAAGTAAATGATCGTCCGTCTCGAATGAGCTGAATTCTCCAAGGGCTGAAAGCGTTTTGCGTGTCGGTAATACTTTGTGTGGATTAACGTAGTGGTATGTGAAGTGTTTATGAAGGCCTCTGCGACATTGATAGCAGGCGTAGGGTAGGGAATGAGTGGCAGAGAATGAAGATTGGACGAGAATGACGGTTGAATTAATAGTATAATAGCTGTATTGGCTGTGTCGAAGGGTGATAGGAGAGCAAAAAAGCTGTGATGTAGAAGCGAGTTGAAGGTGCAAACAAAGCAATAGAAACAGAATTGACAGTAAGGTAAGGAACGTGGAGATTTGGAGATTCAAGCAATGGAAATGAATGTGGGCAGCATGAAAGAAGAAAGAGGAACACTGAGGAGGTGAGGAAGATCGAAATGAGGGAGACGCCATAGTCGCCGAATGCGGAATAGCGGTCGTTACAACTTGACCGATCCAGGCAGATGTGGCTGATGAAGAATCCGCTAAGCTCTTCTCGGTACTGTACGAAGTACCTGTACCAGGCAACTCTCAAAGTTAAATTTGAGGTCAACTGAAGTTTACAGTACTCCGTACAGTACCTTGTACGGTAACATGCTTTACTCTACGTTATGTGTAACACCGTTGGACGATGAAGATGAAGCCCATAGTTGTAGAGAGTACTTGTACAATAATAATGATGTCAGGTACCGATTACTTTCGGCACTCTAATTTTGAGTTGCCTTGCTTGTGCCTGTCATGAAAAGGGGCTGCACGGCAAGATAGCGGGGGAGAGACGGAGCTGCTACAGTATGAGCATGATCATTTAGACTTGAAGGATTATCCCAGCATTTCTGAGATTGCGGTTGACTTTGTATGTACAGATACACATATAATAATTCAAAGTAGATTTTGCTGATATGTCATAATGATATGAAGGCATTCTTTTAATTCGGTCGTTAAGGAGGTGTATACAACGTACTTTAACGTTACCACTTAGCCCTAATGTACATGTACTGTAAGGTATTGTACCTGTACACTTTCCCGACGATGGGAATTGAAATTGGTATTCGGTTCCTGGTGCCTGACTAACCTAATCCGTCCAAGGCATCTCGCTTGCTAAGAAAAGACGGAGCTAACTTCTTAACGTTACCAGGTAATTTCACACGCACAGCACGTTAAGCCACACACAAGCAAGGGAGTCACCCATCCTGAGTCATACCTTAAAGGTTATGCTACAACATTCCGGATGACGTCTGGGCCCTGAGAAGAATACCAAACACCAATTACCAATCACCTTATTCCTCAAGAAAGATGGCGCCCTCCAGCAAGACCGTCTACGTCGACGAGGACGTAGGCAAAGACGACGGAAGTGCCGATGGTACCGAATCGGCGCCGTACAAAACCCTCCTTCACGCCCACATCGCGAGCCCTCCACTGCCGGACGAAAAAGCCGAATACCTGACGCGAAAGTCGGTGACCGGTCCCGTCAGCGAGGACGGCGATCCATCTGCGCGCCTCGTCTGGAAACCGGCGACAAAGTCCGCCCTCAAAAAGGTTGCCAATCTGTACGAACAGCACAAGAAGAAGGCCGCCAAGGAGAAGGATTTGGCCATTCGCGAGAAGGAGGAGTCGGAGAACCGCCGCGCGGCTTTGGAGGAAGCCAAGAAGGTCGTCATCACGCAAGATTCGAAGCTGCCTAAAGCTGTCAAGATTACCCTCAACGAAAAGGACCCGAAGCTTGTCAAACTGCGGAGCGGGACGAGTCGGAAGGATGGGGATCACAGTGAAGGGAAGGGTACGAGGGTGCGAGTGACAGGACGCGTCCATCGACTTCGTTCTCAGAAGGATGTCGTCTTCGTCACCCTACAAGATGGCTACGGTTTCCTGCAATGTGTCCTCACCGGCGACCTCGTCAAGACGTACGACGCCCTGACCCTCACCATGGAGACCTCGATGACCATCTACGGCGAGATGTGGGAGGTGCCCCCAAAGCAGCACGCACCCGACGACCGAGAACTACACGCCGACTACTTCGAGATCATCGGCAAGGCGGCCGGCGACAAGGAGGCGATCACCACCCGCGTCGCCCCCGACGCCGACCCCCAAACACTCTACGACAACCGCCACCTCGTCCTCCGCGGCGAAAACTCCGCCGCAGTGATGAAAGTGCGCGCCGCAGTCCTGCGCGCCTTCCGGCAGACCTACGAAGAGCTGAAGCCCAGCTGCCTCGAAGTGACGCCCCCATCGATGGTGCAAACGCAAGTCGAAGGCGGCGCCACCCTCTTCGCCTTCGACTACTACGGCGAGCAAGCCTACCTGACCCAGTCCTCCCAGCTCTACCTCGAAACCTGCCTCCCCTCCCTCGGCAACGTCTTCTGCGTCGCCCCCTCCTTCCGCGCCGAGAAATCCCTCACCCGTCGCCACCTCTCCGAATACACGCACGTCGAGGCCGAGCTCGACTTCGTCGCCTTCGACGACCTGCTCGAACACCTCGAACTCGTCATGTGCCGCGTCATCGATATCGTCATGGCTAACCCGCTTATCGCCAAGTACGTCAAGGAGCTGAACCCGCACTTTTCGCCCCCGGAACGCCCCTTCATGCGGATGACGTACGCCGACGCTATCGATTGGCTCCGCGACCACGACATCCTCAACGATGACGGCCAGCCGCACGCGTTCGGCGACGATATCGCCGAAGCGGCGGAGAGGAAGATGACGGATGTCATCGACCGGCCTATCTTCCTGACGCATTTCCCCGTCGAGGTCAAGGCGTTTTACATGAAGAAAGACCCGTCCGACTTGCGCGTGACGGAGAGCGTGGATTGCCTGATGCCTGGTGTGGGCGAGATCGTGGGCGGTAGCATGAGGATGGACGACTACGATGAACTGCTGGCGGCGTATAAGAGGGAGGGCATCGATCCAGCGCCGTACTATTGGTATACGGACCAGAGGAAGTGAGTGTCTCCCTGATGAGCCCATGTTCGGCGACTTTGATCTTAGAGAATACTAACGAACGCGTTGCAGGTATGGCACATCGCCTCACGGGGGTTACGGGCTCGGCCTCGAGCGGTTCCTGGCGTGGCTGTGTGGCCGGTACACGGTGCGCGAGTGCTCGCTGTATCCGCGCTTTGCAGGCAGATGTACACCTTGAGCGTTCTACCTCCATTGCAAGTAGACACATGATTTTCACGTCACATGATTTTTGAAACTCAACACGTGCTGAGCAGATACCCGTTTAGAGCTTATGAGCCATGTGTCTAAGATAGATAGAGTAGACGATGAACCTGTTGAGCTGATGGACACAAAGGCCATTGGGTGACAATCCGGTTTGAGCATACCCAGTACCGGTCATCGGATTGATGACTCTCGGGGATGCGGCATCGCAGTGGAGCATGCTGTCTGTACCTCTCTCGTCATTGCCCAGCGCCAGCCGGCACCGCAAGCACACGCACTGTACAGGTCCTTTGTATCTTACCTAGCAGCCATGGCAACACCATGAAATGCAATGCTCCGAGCACATCCCAACCCAACCCACCGAGCAAGCACCAACCCCACCCTCCCCGCAATCTCAATACTCGAAATCATCATCCACACTCGGCCCCTTATTCCTCGCCACGTTCTCCTGCCGCTGATACATCTCAACCACCATGCGACTACCCGTCGCCTGCTCCGCCTTCTTATCATCCCTAACCCTCACAAACCTTGGAAACCTCAAACTGATCCCCCTCCCACTCGCATCCCCCAACGCCGCCGCGCCCGCCTTGTACCGCGGACTCAGCGTCAGATCAGCCGCCTTGACCTCCCAGACGAAGCGGGGCTCGAACCAGACATCAGGCTGGTCCTTGGGCACGGCGCTGTGGGCGTAAAAGGGTTTAGGCCGATCGATGGTGTGTTGGGCGAGCAGGGCGTGCAATTCCTCGAGGACGACCTCGGAGAAGCCGGTGCCGATGTTGCAGACGGACTCGTAGGATTGCGTCGACGCGTTGTGGCAGGCCAGCAGGAAGGCGCCGTAGACGGAGGTGCGCTTGCCCTTGCCGAAGTAGGCGCCGAGCACGACGAGGTCGAGCGAGTCGCCGATGCCGCTGAGGTAGTCCTTTTTGACCTGGTTTTGTCGGAGTGGGGCGTGTCAGTGGCTTTTGTTGGAACCCGGGTGGTGTGGTGCGGCGGCGTGGGGGGGGCTTACCTTGAGCCAGTTTCGACTTCGCTTGCTCGGCTCGTAGCCGCTTTCTTCCGTGTCGAGCATTTTCACCATCAGGCCTTCGCAGGAGGCCTTGACGCTTTCGTCGAGGAGGACTTGGATCTCTTCGAGCTCGCTGGTGTCGCCGGATTGGGCGAAGGAGAATTCGCCTTCGACTTCTTGGAAGGCGTCTCTCATCAACTGGCGCCGCTCTCGGAGGGATTTTTGGACGATGGCCTGGGGTGGTTAGCTGAAGGTTGGAGAGGGCGGGGACCTTCTACGTACTTCGCCGTTGTGGAAGAGCATGTCGAATGCGAAGACGCAGACTTTCACTTTGACGTCCTCGACTTTGACATCTTTCCGTTTCCTCGTCATTAGCTGTTGGAACGGAAGGACCTTCTTTTCTACCAAGTCCCAGGCCACTGTCTCGCAGTCTAGCACGAAGCTCTTCGTCTCTTTTTTGATCCAGGTATCTAGTTTTGCTAGAATATCTGGGTACTTCTTTGACAAGTCCTCTGAGTTGCGGGAGAAGATCGCTGAGAGGCCCTTGTCGCCCTTTCCGGGGTGAGGAACGTTGCTATGATATTGCTCAGGGGAATCATGTGCGACATAGTGTATCTGAGCACGCTCGCCGTCGTACTTATACTCACACGTGAAATTCTTGCCTTCGAACCGATCAAGGACCTCAGTTATCGATTTGGTAGGTTTTGCCAGCATTGGTTTCAAAGGAACACCAGGCTGTAGCTTGCACTTTTCGCGCAGGTGAATAATACCGTGTTCGAGCATTGCCGGAACGATAACTTCATAACTTGGTAGCTCACTGTGATATCCGTCAATTGAAAAGCTCTACCACACCTTTGAAGGTGACAAACCTGTAGACTGTTTTGAGAATCGCCTCGCCCTTTGCCAACTGGTCCGTGCTCGGCAGCTTGTTTCCCTGCTTCTCCGTTTCATGGATGACCATTGCCTGTGCCAGCGCCACTAGAACCGTCTTTTCCGCTAGGCCTAGCCTCAACTTACCTTCCAAAAACCTAACCAGGAATTTTGCTTCACTTGGACCTCCTTTGTCCTTGGTGATGTCGACGCCCTTGCCCCCTTTGCCCGCAGAGGACGCATCTGCAGCGGAGAGAAGCTTCTTGATACCAGCAATTTTTCTGCCTTGAGCGCCATCTCCTTGCACTGTAGCAATGGCCATCAACCCCTCATGAACGCCTCGTACTGTCAAAGGCTTGGGCTTAAACATAGTCGGTTGATTCGACCTGCTCTTAGCGGCAACGAGACCCAAGTCGCCAATCTCGTTTTGGTCTGCCTTGATGATTGAGAGACTTCTGCCCGTAGTTTCCCCAATGGCCTTCATGATCAACGACTCGCCAATCCCTAGCTCGATGCCTGCATAGTCTGCCGCCAACTTATTGATCATGAGTTGGATGGTGGGTAGCAGATCAGATGGTGTCAACCGGAGCACTTGTCTTAAGAAGAAGGAACAGTGAGCAGAGATGATAAGACGCTTGGTTGTCATCTCAACGAGAGAGAACGTAGTGCATAGTGCAGCATACGGAACCGGTTCGCCAGGTTTCCAGTCCGGATAAGGATCCTTCGTATTGCTCTTCAGCGTCGATTGAACCTTCTCCCGAGCCTTTGCTGCGACTTCTGGCTTTTCATCATCCTCCGAGCCGGCTTCATCTTCGTCCACTTCCGTGGTAGATTCTTCTGCAGAGAATGGCTCCGGCTCTGCCCTTCCATTAACCTTAAGGGCCTTGGTAGTGGCTGAGGCTGACGCTCCATCTCCGACCTCTTTTACTTTCGCATCGAGCATTTCCGGCTGCATTGATTTGCCAACTTTGCTGCTGATCTTCGCTTCGCTTGATCCCTTTGTCTTCGCTTTTGTCGGCTTCCCCGTCTGTATAGATGCTGCTTTCCTCGCGGACGACTCCTTCGCGGACGGCTCCTTCGACTTGTCCGGCCCACTCCGTCGCTGCCGCTTCGTGGCAGGTTCATCAGATTCTTCGTCTTCAACATCCTCGAGCGCTTGTTTGATCCGTTTCGGAGAGTGTTTCGGGCTGGCCTTGATCTGAGGCGACGAGGGAGGCTTCTCCGTCACTGTCTCTAGAAGTCATTTCTTGTTGTCAGATCAGGTCAATCGGTCTCACCGCGCAGCTCAGAATTGGAGCTAGTGAGCCGTACCAGTAATGTTGGGTAGGATTCCCGCATCAGTCATAGCTTCATCGGCGACCGCATCCTCACTTTTGACGTGGTGCTTGACATCCTCGTTATCATCAATCTTCATATCTTCGTCTATGACATCCGCCGCTGCTGGCCCCTGGTTCCCGTCATTCTTTCTAGCTACATCATGCTTTGCTGCCTTTGGCTGCGCCTGTCCTCGGTCGAAAGCAAGTGTGGACTGCTGCGGCTTTGGCTTCGTAGCACTTCCGTTACCAAAAAACTTTCTACCATCATTGCAACTTGTCAGACTTATTGGAGTGACCAACAGTTATAGAACAAGGTGTTCAGAGTAAGCGCACCCCAAGGTTTGCTGCGCTGGCTTGACATACCCCAGTGTAGCCTGCTTCGGCGCCATAACTCTAGAACGGCTGATTCTGCTGAGTGAACTTGACAACCCCGGCGGTTGATGGTGGGGCTGAAGTGTGAGTGTAAGGAGACGTCTGATAGTCGGTCCTCGAAGTGAGCACAATGCATTCAGAACCGGTGGTTTTAAGGTTTGCAGACCAGCAGTCAAAGGCAGCCGTAATTCTGATTGCGCTTTGCGGCGAAAATAGTTAAAGAGCATGTATAGAAGTGATAGATCCAATACCACGGGTAAACGCGTCTGCCTGTCATGATGTCGCGCCGTGCATCTAAGATCCTACGCTAGTGTGCATATTGCTTTGCTGACTAATTGATCTAGGGCTGAAGCGCTCTTACTCTAAGAGCCCCTCATTGCGGGCACAACTCTTACTTTCAAGCTCAGAGCACTTTTAGCTTCTTTGTGGTACCAGCCCATACAGAGACATCTGCCCGTCTGTCTCAGGCAACTTTCACGTACTTGGGGGGCTTCATGGCATGCGAAACTAAATGATGGTGGTTTCCCAAGTACTTCCATTGTGGGAAGTAGGTAGAAAGCGAAAAGTGTTCTCAGGGGCGACGGTGCTGAGCTCAGGCGGCTAGGGCTGTGTATGTACTGTACCCGGCAATGAAGTGGCGCGGTGTGCATCAGACCCCACTTAAAAAACTTGAGTTACAAATACCCTGGGTTTTTGGTAGTCCACTGACTCGTAGGCTGATGTTTGGCACCGCACTGTTGTTCCGACGAGGGCTGTCGGCAAACTATTGCCGTCGAGCTGTTTTACTGCTCCAAGAAGCGTCAAGAAGCGTTCTATATACAGTTAAGTCTGTTATTGACATTTGTGTAGCAGGATATCTTAGAGTCAGATGGGTTTACCCCCTTCAAATCAAAGTGTGATGACGGCTTCGTCGCCAGTCGGCACCCTAGTCTTCCATGACTGTTTCTATTGCGTGGAGCAACAAATGTAAGGTATCCGCCTTGGGTTGCCGAGAACAACTCTGTCTACCAGACCACCCCAGGCGGAGCATCGGCGCCACCCCCACCTCCAGCCCCACCCGCGCCCCAGTTGCCACTTCCCGCTTGCCCATCACCTCCCCTTGGCCCTGCACCCCCATTTCCAAGATTACCCTGCGCTGCACCCTGGCCCCAACTCGGCCCATTACTCGGCTCTCTACCCCCACCTCGACTACCCTGACCACCCCAACTCCCTCCTCCACCATGCTGGCTACCTCCAAGTCCTCCTCCCATTTGAGCCCCCCAATTCCCCCCGTTCCCTCGCCCTCCAAACTCCTGTCCCGTTGCGTTCTGCTGCCCACCTCCCCAGGCGTCCGAGCCCGCTACCTTGCCCAGCTTCTGAGCCAGTGCTGCAGCGAACGGATCATGCTTTGCAGGTGCTGCAGGTTGCGATGCGTTGTTGGTATTGTTCTGCCACTGATTTGATGTGGGCGCTGCTGTGTTGTTCTGCCACTGATTCGCTGCTGCGGCGTTGTTCTGAGGGAGGGGCGAGGAGGCTGGTGCTGCTGCCCAGGACGGGTTTTGGTCGGGTACTGGCGCTGGTACTGGTGCAGGTACTGGTGCAGGTGCGGGTGCGGGTGCGGGTGCAGGTGCGGGTGCGGGTGGTGGGGCGGTGTCGATGGTGGTAGTGGGTGCAGCCTGGGTGTTTTGTGAGCCTGAGTTCGAGTCTGAGATGTAGGTTTGGTGTAGCGGAGTGTGATAAAAGGGGAGGAAAAGTTTTACCTTCGCTGCTAGAAGTTCCTCTATAATCTCATCTTTGGAAAGGTTCGTCAAGCGCTTCTTCTCGTCTTCGGGGTCGTCGGATATTGTGAGATTCAGAAGCTGCTCGAGAACTTCTGAGAATTCAGAGACGTAGATTAGCTTCTGTTTTCTTTCTTGCATACGATCACTTCAGGGTTCAAAGGCAAGGAGGAACGAACCTTTCGATCGGTACTTGAACACAAAAACCGCGTATGGCTCCTCCATGCTATCCATGTAATGCGGCGAGTGCACCTTGTGCGCGTACATGGCACCGGGCCCTGGCTGCACCTGATGGGAAGTCCTTTTCTTGGTTGCGATCTCCTCCGGGACAGAGTACAGCGGCTCTTCTTCCACGACGTATGCCTTTGCGGAGACTTCCGAGCGTCTGCGGGAGGTATTAGATTCTTTGGCCGGTGGCGGAGACGGAGGTTTGTTCCACGCGGCCCAGTAGGGTTTGACCTGAGGTTGTGTGGACAACGCGATTGAGTGAACACGTGAGTGAGCTGCTGGCGGTCCTTGTTGGGCTGGCGCTGGCGCCGCATTATGAGCCTGAGTGAAGATCGGAGGAGATGGTTGAGGTGGAGGCGGTGGTGGCTGTGGGGGTGGTTCTTGAGTAAAACCGTTCGCGGGTTGACCCCAGGCTCCTGGCATGACTGTTGTGTTGTGGATTGGTGTACCAGGTAGTGGTGAGTTTTGTGCAGGTGCGTTTGCATAGGCTCCCCATCCGGCAGTGGGCGCTTGCTGATTGTTCCATGATCCGTTATGATTACTGCCCTGATTCCAATTTCCCGGTTGTTGACCGGTGTTATTGCCTGCATTCCGTTTTCCCGGTATTGGACCGGTATTCCAGCCGGCTGGTGCATGTTGGTTCTTATTCTCAGCTTCCCACCCTCCTAGATTGTCGTTAATGCTGCTATCACTACCATAGTACCGACCATCATTGTTCTTGAAGCTCTCATTGCCTCCACCACCCCAGTTGCTTCTCTGCGCCTGATCATTTGTGCTGTGCGCTTTGCAAGGTGGATGGGAAGCATGGTTATCGCTTGGACCCCAAGCTCCCGGCATCTGCTGAGTGGTGGTAACGTTTGCGTGGCTGGGCTTCCTTTGCTGGTTGAACCCCGAGTTGTTCTGGTCTCCACCAATACTCCACCCAATGTTCGTAGGCTTTCTAGGTCGCCATTTTCCATCAACGAGTTCGACACCTTGATCAGCTGACGCAACGTTAAACTGCATGGGCTGGGGAGCATACTGCTCCCCAGCAGCATGATCTCCACCCTGCCACGATCCTCGACGTTGAGCCTCGTAATCCTGAAGACTCTTCTTTGTGACCCAGCTATCAACAGGAGAGCTAGGACGAGCTAGGCTGTCGGGTACTCCTCCCCAACCCGGTACAGTTGGAGCAGGTTGATTGACGTTGATGACCACCGCTGGACCACCGGCAGGGATTGAAACCTGTGGCGCGCCCTGCCCTTTTCTGTCGCCCACATTCCTGACACTACTGACGGGCGAAGCTGGCCAGGCCGCTGCGGTTGGCCCGGCATTCCCACCGGCGCTGTGAAATGAAGGCACCCGCTGACGTGATGGTTCTCTTTGTCCATGTCCACGACTGTCTTGCTCAGCGGTCCAGTCTCCCGTGAAACGATGATGCGCCCGGCCGCGGCTCCTAGAACGATGTGGGCCCTGACTGGCAGGTGCTGATGCAGGCGGTTGGTTTGCTGGGTGGTAAACACCTTGGTTCTCGTTGGTCATGGTGTAATCCCATGGCTGTCCACTAGTCATTCTGGGGCTTGGTTGATCCCAGCCTCCGTCTCCTCCAAATGGCATCGACATAGTCAGTGGTTCCCGCTCATCACCAGCGCCATCGAAGAGGCCCCCAATCATATCGTGATAGAGGTGCGAGCTCGTACCAGTCTCTTCGGCTTGAAGATTTGCTAGCCCTGAGGGCTGTGGGGTCTTGGCTGGGTTTTTGGATTTGGCATGTAGCTTGGAGGTCGCCATTGGTCTTGGGTCTGCAGGCGGAGTGACCGTATGAGCCAGGGGGTTTTCCACTACAGTGTCTGCGCGACACCTAAGCACAACCACCTCGATTGTACCGAGATGTTCAAAATTGTGTATTCTCAAATCTTTCAAGGCCTGTGCATTCCCAGTCACTAATGGTTTCGAGTTAGTTGACAGTCGACCATATATTCCTTTGAAGGAGAGGTAGTCACCAATGCTGAGCTTCTCAAACCGCCATTCCTTGCCTAAATAAGATCCATCCTCAAGCTTCTCTTCTTTCTGCCGGACACGAAAGTCAATCTCCGTATGCCTCCTCGACATCGTGCCGTCTGGAACCTTCAGATTCCGGCGGTTGCGGTTACATTGGTACTTGCCGTCCATGTACACAAACATAGCCAGGCCGGGTGCGATATAACCATTCGACCTCAGGTGGACACTGAATGTAGTCGACACTGCGGGTATGGCCACATAAGTCTGGACGAAGCCATCAGAGTATGCCGTGCTATACTCTTTCAGCGCTATCTGCGAACCTGCCCACTCTATTGTGCAAGTAAGCTGCTTGAGTGTCGGCATATTGACGCCTGTAGAGAGAGTTCTGATCAACAATGCCCGCAAGATTATTGAATATTCAAGTTATGACGAGGCACTGAAAAGAAAACCCTGCGAGAAGGCTTTGAAATCGGTAAGCTTCTCCGAAAAGGTGAGACCGTACGTCCTAGGAAGTTGGTAGCTGAGAAGGGCGACAAGCATATGTCTCCTCGAAGCTTTGCGCCAAGGGTGAGAAGAGAATCACTGAGACTGAAGATTGAACAATTGAAAAACAGCTGCTCGACAGAGTCAGAGAACATGTAGTAGTTACCGATTATTACTATGTATCAATTCATATCTAGGACCGCATAGGAAGTGCTGCCATCCAGAAGCGTTCGAGACTTGGGTAACAAAGGACGAGCGAAGTTGCCACTCATCGCCGCGACGATGAGCGGTGGGCATGTGCAGTGAATATGGCACAAGCTGCAATTCTGGATCATAGCATACCACATATATATGTTATAATATATATTGGCGCTACTTCGTACCGTGTGCTGTGGGAAGTTTCTATTATCCAAGCGCTCAGGGTCTCTGTCAAGGGTACCCTCAGACTGTCAGGTTATCTTCTCAGGGAATTGATAGGCGACTCCAAACAGAGCATAGACTGTCAAGATCGGATAGCGAGAGGGTAATAGCCCCATGGCGTAATGTCCATCGCAGGGAACTTTTGACTATTAAAGGTAAGGTCGTTTGACTCGTCTAAGGTATCTAACTCAGCCTTGAGCATCTTATCCGGCCCTTGCCGATGCCTCTTGCCGGATGCCTCAGGGTTGTTGGTCATCTGTTTCACCGTTGCCTCTCAAGTCTCTCTTTGTCTGTCTTTCGAAGTAAATAATGAGACACCTTTGGTTTGTCTGCGAATAGCCTGGCAACGCTGGCACTGTGTAGTAAAGCTCTCTTAGTACTTGCAAGTCGTCTCTTTTAGTGGGCTGTCAATCCAATGCATAATGCGATTTTAGCTGACGCCCACGCCACTGGCGGGATCAGAAGAATGGCACGGTTCATACTCAAAGAGAACCAAGGCAACCCGAGGAGGTTGATCCGCTCAGGCGGAGATTACAACTTCAGCATGGAATATCTCCAGAGAGCTTTGTGCTTGAGAGTTGATGCCAAGCCGCCAACTCCCAACACCTGAGCGGATACGCTTTCACCAACATGAGCATCGGATGCTTTGTTATTAGCCAAACTGCGGAGTAAGAGTTCAGTCTAGAGATATGCTGAGTCATCTTGTACTAGATCAAGCATGCGGCTGAACCTTCTCGGCGAGCTTGGTTTTGGCGTTGTCTCCGCTGGGCCTCCGCCGAAGTGTAACTTATTAATTGCTGCTCCCTTTTGGACTACCTTACATACATCCGCTAATACTAGAACACTAGGTAGAGCAGAAAGCGGGATCAGCTGTATTGCACCATCTTCATTGGACGCCCTCGTCAGCCACATACTTGTGTTTTACAACCTTCATCACACTGGGCAGGGTGGCTGTACTAGATCATGACCTCCAACCGGACAGACCACAGTGTCCACTTGTGGCGTGGGTAACGTTAGGTTCGTCAGTCCAAGCTTCATTTGTCAAGCATCTTATGCTGTGGGGTTTTCTAGGAACCTCTTCTTCTTCAGCTTTTGGTAATTAGGACAGCCATTTGGCTTTACCCCGTACTATCTTCCAAATCTCTTAGTAGTCTCTCCGCCCTACGAACTCTTCGCTCATATTCGCTGATTACTGTGGTTTCTGTCCTGAGGATCCAAACCTCCTTGCCCACAAATGTACTTTTGAGCCGTCATCCGCGTCAAGATTGACTTTCTCAAAGTGCCACATACGTCTTGACGTGCGTCCATACGTTGTAGCGTGCGTCCAGTTTGCCCATGAGAGATGGCAAAATGGCTAGGGCAACCGATCACCCTACACTAAGCCACATGAAAAGCTCCTATTGTTACCACAAGTTTATGGTGTGCATCAAATCATCTTTTGACTTGCAGGACTCATCCATGCTTCTGATACGCCAGGAGCTCAAGCTGCTGGTGCCCGGCTCTCATCCCTGGCCTGCTTCATGTCTCCCCAGAGTCGTTACTACTTCTTGGGTATTCTGAGCAAATACAAATAATACGCGTTGCCCACCTTAAAATCTGGACCAGTATCACGTCCATCTGAAGGGAATCCTGCTAGCCAATCCTGCTAGCCAATCCTTAGCCATAAGCGATTTACCATTGGGCAGGTTCACTCCAGGTACATCTTTCACCGCCGCAACAACCAGCTTCAGAACCAGCGGCGCTTCATCACACTCACGCCATGGCTTCCTCGCCCTGGCATCACAAATCACGACCCTCTCACAAGCTCAGCGTACTCTCCCTCCGCTGCCTCCGCAACCTATTGCACAAGCGCCGAAAGCCTTCACAGAAGTCCAAGGTGGCCGAGGAGAAGCCTAAAACAGCAACATATCACCACGTTCCTAGGCACGCCGCTTCCAGTCACCTTGTCACGACCTCGCCGATGACAGCTCAGCAGAGATCGTTGCTCAATCCGGAAGTTCAGTCCTCAGCTTATGGCTCGCAATTTCAACCTACCAAGACCTTAGCAGAGCAATCGGAGGAGATGAGAGCTCGAGGGAGGCAGCGTGGGCATATTGTGGTTGGAGGAATGTCGGAGACGTCTGAGGTATCAGGTGCACTACGTTCCTTTTCATGAGGTACAAAGCATGCTGACTCTCCTTAAGCTATTATGGTAGAGGAAAGAGGTCCTCCGCAGCTATCATTGCAGTGGTAATCAGAAAAACAACGGGCGACGCTCTCATCTCTGTTCACGGCTGCCTTCTTTACTTTCCGGGTGCGACGGTCGGAGTTATTGGTTCTAGGGATCAGTGGGCGGTGGTAGCTTCTATATTGGTATGAGTCGGGCATTGCAACGGATTGGACTACCTGCAGCATATGGACGTTGGGTTACATTATGAGTTTATGTATCGAGTGAGAACCTTCTAGGGCATAATAACGAGGAAAGGGAAATGAGCTTCAGTTCTATAGTTGAATCACCACTTTTACTGATAACGGCGGCTTTGTCCTCAAATGCATTTGAAGTTGGAAGGTCCTAATTCAGAATACACTGACACTGACAACGAATACGAATACCCAAGTTGTCAACGATAGCAAGAAGGTCGAATCACATATGAAGCACGGGACTAGTTGGCACTCCTTGCGTCCCATCATTTGGTTGTCCCCAACCCATCTATTGTTCGTTGTACTTCCGGTGACTGTACCCGGCGGTTTCTTCAACGTGTACAGGTAGATCCGCTGGTGTTGACTGTTCTTGCACCTTCAATCGATCCTGTACCACCATCTAGCTTCTACGGATTACCGACGTGTGGAAAGGATGTCAGTCTGAGGGATATCTGTCACGGCTCCGAGGGTTTTGGCGGTTAAGCTGGTTGGCCATCTTCTGTGTTTGTTCTGTCTTTTCCACGGTATCCCCGGTGTAGCACATGTTCAACATAAATGCAAGGCTTCCAGGTAGTCACTCAGCCAATTACCTCGACCCTATCATCGCGTTGCTACATCCTCCACCCATCGGATGGATTTTACGGCCAAGCTTCGGGCTCAGCCCTATGGACTATCATGGCATGGCACAGCATTGTATAGTACGAATCGTAGATCAACCCGAAAATGTTTGCTGGGACTCTCTCTGTGACACGCATATAAAGCCGAGAGCGACATGCTTTTCGGTGTTTCAGGCCTCCGGCTTCGACCTATCCAACCGGGAGCAAGAAGAGCACCCGGTTCGGTGGGACACGAGAAGCAGAGTGCGTGCTAGCGATACCAATATGCAGGGTCGAGGATCGATTTCCCCGGAGCGTCTGCAAATGGAAAACAGTGCAGAAGCCATGCCGTCAAGCCTCGTCTTCGGCTGGCCCTAATGGGCAATATCGGAGGCTTGCGGAGGTGCAGGCGGGTGGTACAAGGGGCGCTCGGGGACTGGATCGGGTCAGATCCATGTGCACGCTGGGCAATCTCTCGCATGGCATATTTGTGTAGGTCTTCACAGTGTTTGGGTGCGGTTGATTTATAAGCGTGGAGATGATGGCTGTCCTGTCTGGTATCTGAATCAGGTAGTATTCGTACAAACGTCTGACGACGAGTAGCTGGCGGCCTGACTCGATATCAATTCGGAAATTCATTGTTTTCCATTTCTTTATCAGATCTGATATTATTATTGCATACAATAAATAACGGAATCCATCCTGGCGGGCTCTCTCACTGTACTCCGAGGACCAGTCATATCGGGCGTGGGTTTAGTCTTCCGTACAGTACTGTATCTACTGTACGTGGGGGGCAGTCGTGATCTTTGACTTGGCGTGCCCCACGGCTTTCTTTGTCGTACTTTGTCACACGAGTAATTCCATATAGGAGAGGAGACCATCCTTGATTGACTGACGGCATAGCTCTTGTTGCTTCGCTCTTGTCACTTCGCAAACCCGATCGTCCTTTTTATAGCACGCCTAGAAAGTACAATCGTTACATACTGTATCGCAGTACGTCAGTGTCTCCCCAACAAGTGTCTTCCCGACACAGCTGCCTTGATCCGCTCAAATGCAGGCTTCGAAGAATGGAGATAGTCGCATTTTCTAATTGCTTGGAATAGGTATAGATCATTGCCGCTTTCTTCAACGGTTCGATAGCGCTTCAAGACATCGGGGGCACACGGCTCTTGGCAGCATACAAAGAAATAGCAGTCTGGCTGGTGATAGATTGATAGAGGCTCACTATATATTTATACATCTCGGGCTCTTTTCTCGCTCACAAAGACGGTTCAGGTGTATGTCTACAATCAACGGATGTGGACATTGAACATCAAATACCAGGCTGATGATTTTATTCTAATGGAACGGACAGCATTGAGTCACTCTTCTACGCAGAACCCATCGAACGCAACGTTCTCCGGAATCAGGACACCTGGCAGTCAGCCCGACGGGTGGTTGCAGTGCATGAGACGGAGGCAGGCCCACAGCTTCAATAGACGTCTCCTGTTCGAGCTTCACATGGTCTACCAAGCTCATGCCTCCTCGCCCCGCCTTAGTCGGTGATTTTCCTTGACCACCTCCGATACACCTCAAGCCTAGTTGCCGCTATCAACTGGATACGCCAAGAATAAGATACAGATCGACTGCGCAAGAGTTCGGGCATTTCTTGGAGATTTAACGGACCATCGGAGCTCTTCCGGATTCCTCCGATAACCCTACTCCCCCGCATTTCGACTTCCGTACGGTCCGTCTACTAGGGTAGTGATATATCCGAACTCAATTCGATCGTTGTCTGGTTTCTGATACGGTTTGATGGGCGAGTTATCTGCTGCTGAGGGTCGAGGTGAAGACATACCGGCTGTGACTGTTTGAATCGCCAAGCGTTCCATGTCCACTCAAGTACTTCCACGACTTAACGCACCAAACATGTCACCTACACATCCACCTCGACGCTTCTTGCCGCAACCCGTCGAGACAAGCACAAAGAGCAGGCGAAGGAACGCACCTGAGGCCTGGGGAGTTATTTCGAGGAGCAACAAGGGACCAACGGCATATGTAGATCCTGCAGGGAACAACGTCTCGGGTGACAAGCGCTTCAGCCCTGTGCCGGTCCAGACGACTAGCCAATGCAATCGGAAAGAAGCCGTGTTCGAATGTCTGCAGGCTCCCGACCCTTCAAAAATTCCTGATCCGTCACCGGTTCGCCGGTTACCGCAGCCTGTAGAGACCACAACAACCAGCAGCAGGAGGAAAAAGTTTAGTCCGCAATTAATAGAGACGACTAAGCGTTCAAGGAAGGCAGGAGATGTTGGGCTGGCATTGTTGCCAACGGAGAAGACTGAGATCGTTGTCGAACGCAAAGGTCTTCCGCTGCCACTCTTTAACGTGCCCAGACCAGGCGCTCTGACACGAGCTTCAGTCAATGCACCTTTCTCAAATGCGGACCGAGTACTAGAACCGCCAGAGTCGCGGTTTTCCTCGGCCCACCTCAGCCGCAACTCTGCCAGGAAACACTCCTTCAGGGTCCCAGATCTAGCACCAATTGAGTCCCAACCTGACAGTGAAGCGTCAGAAGGGTCTGATTGTCCATCTCTGTCGACATCGCCTTCGACAGCTTCGCATGACACAGAACTCCATAAACAGGCCAGCCGGGTAAGAGAGAGCTGTGATGAACGTTTCTCGGGGTATTTGCTGGGTCTAGCGGCAATGGCGGCTGAGAAGCAGCTTAGGGATCAAGCAATGGCAGCATATCCCAATGAGAAACAACACGAGCATGTGGATCACTTTGCCATCGACAAGGAGTCTGACTCGTCGGACGAGACGGATGACGATATTGACATAGCTTTACTTCCTCACGAAAGGGGAAACATCCAGACCATGAAAAAACAATCAGTCGCTGAGATAGGTTGGCGGACCAAGGAGTTGCAGACACGTCCGGAGAAGCCTGCATGGCAGGCGCATGAGCAGAGCTCGATGGAGAATACTGAGTTTATCAGACCTATTTCGGCAACGGGACCTTTTCAACGACTCCCGCAACTGACGAAGCAAGCAGGTCATGCTGCTGATGGACTCGACCGCATGAGGAGTGCTGCCAGTCCGCCAATGTTGGGTAATGATATCAAACTCCCTTGGTGTGAATCTCCTCGGCACACCCGCTTTGAGGTAGATCAATACCCAGGTCATTATCGAGGTTCAGGGGTTTCCACCCCTCGGCAGAGAAGTGGTCTATGGACGCCAGGTGCGGGCAACAGTCGGCACAGCTCCGGTAAAGGCCTGTGGATGGGTGTTTGCGCCATCTCTGACAACGCTGGGCTGGCTCCTCCAAGGCCGGGACGCCCGGGTTTGATCACACCTGCAGAGCACGAGTACCCGTTTCCGGAACCAGATGTCATCATGCATTACAGCCAACACCTACCTGAATCACCATTGAATTCCCATCCAGGGTCAAACATGGCATGCATAGACGATATGCTTATGGCCGAGCAAGAAATCCAGCGCGAGTGCACCGACGCCCTCGTCACACAGGTGTACAACTACCTCTCCCTCGGATATCCTGCTTTGGCACGCAAGTTCGATGATGAACTCTGTAAGATCACCCGTATCTCAGTCGAGGAGCTCCGGCGCGACGACAAGCTGGCGAACACCAAAGGATTTATTGGAACGCCTGAAGGTAAAGGGGTCACGCAAGACGGCGTGTCAGACGGCCAGTGTGCCCGATGGAGAGCACTCAGATTATACGTGCGAGAATGGGCACGACAGAAGCCTCAAATGGCTGCGGTTCCTGACCTTGATGCGTGGGGAGACCGGGCCCGGAGAGGCAGTTGGGCGATTTGACAGCCCCTTCTGGACAGATTTTCTGGTTTTTTGTTTCTGCCTCATGTGTGGTTTCGTGCGTTTGCAGCAATTCAGCGTTGTGTTCGGGTACGAGTTGGTCAGCGCGCTGGTGCATCACCTCGGTCCTGGTGTGACTTTGCGTGCTTTTGGGGAATTTTGGGTCTCGAGGTGATTCGGAATGGTTGAGCAGCGGTGACTGCTATTTCTATACTGACGTTCTTCCTCCTCTGCGCAGCATTGCATGAAGAGTCATGCGACCCTGTTGTTGAAAGGGCCTACAGATATATATACATACAGCATTCATCCCTATCTGATCTGCTTGACGCATTCGGATATCAGTCCGATGCATCATGATGCAATTGATTGGCATCTACAGGTGGGGATCTACCATAGAGCGTGATGCCTGTCCAAGACCGCTCATCACCGACCTTGAGTGACTTTCCAAGATGCCGACGGATTATTACTCTGTCAGCTTACGGCCTCTCCGAGAGTAAGGCTGAATGAGTCAGCACGCGGTATCTCCTCCATCATGCAACCACCCCTACCTTACCTTACCCAACACCAGTGCCAGTACCTGGCAGATCTCAAGATGGTCATGTTACCTACCTTACGTGCTTGCGGATCCCGGGCCGTTACCACTGAGAGTAATTGCTGATAGATATGAAACTTAAACTCACTCGTATGGTACTGACCGGGTCGACCGCAAATCGGTAGTTAGGCAAGTCAGCGAGCGAAAGGCTGTGCCGCAGCACAAGGCGCAATCTGGAAAGCTGCCCGTCCTCCTGGATGCGACATCATTATCAATGATCTAGTTAAGATACTTTTGACTACCAGATCTGATTTCCTTGTCTAGAGTGAGGGAAAAGCGCCTACCGGTCAGCCCGCAGAGAACGCCTACAGTACAACGATACCATATCAACATTAATACGAGAGGATGATGAAATGATCTGCCGAATGTCGAGTGCACAGCACCGTTTTCTTCGTTCGACTACCTAGTTAAGCCACGGGTCTTGGAATATCTCAGTTGCCTAGGTTCTGTACTGACTGAATGCTCGTCACCGTTTCGAAATAATGTTTTGATGATGGACGCTATTCGGGTACTGGACGACAAGTGATAGTCGTGCTTTTCCAGTGCGTTAAGGTTCCGTCCTTCTCCCTGCACTCGCTCGTCCCCGGTACGCGACGGGGCCAACCGAGCAAGTCAGCTCTTGGTGGGGGTTACGGTCGAGGGCCTTGCCTTGCCCTGCTCACTTACGTTACACCTTCCCTTACCTCACTTTGCATACGTCTGACACTATTTTCGATCTAGCCTAGGTAGCTTCAACCTTCTGCATCTCACGTCCGTGTACTGAGCCACGAACCTTGGTTCGGCGATTCCTCAAGTGCGAAACTACCTCCCGCGATACTCTCGGTAGACCCCACACGCATACCGGTGATATCTTCTACGTCTGGGCGTCAAAATCAAATCCCTTAACGTTGTCGCGTCGGTCAAGCCGTCGAGTTCGTCCTGGCTCATAGCATAAGTATTTCAACGTCCGAAGATGTCTACAGTCTCCTCTCCCACATCCGTTGATGGTCACCACCACCTCTTGACTGGTTTCAGAGAGCAGTCACTCGATGATCCTTTCTTGGCCTCGTCACCGCATGAAGAGCAGCTGCTCCAACTGTCGAGTCGGATCGCTACTTCAGTCGTACTCGAAGCCCAAACCACGAAACAAACAAACCACACCGGCTCCGGAGTCGCCGTCCAAACCACGAGCAACTCATCCTGCCCGAAGGATACCTCCCTTACCGGCGCCGCTTCATATCTTCGTCGAGACGTCCCCATCCATGAACCAAACATCAGCCCTCGGGGAACCACCATCGGCCATACCCCATACCCTGAGCATTCGCAGCATCAAAGCGCCTCATTTTCTCCTACGACGGCCTCCGAATTCCTGAGCCCAACAGCGTTTTACACGGACGCAGGCTATAGCGAGTTGAGCGAGATTGCGACCCCCAGTTTTGACGACGACTTCTTTCTGGACGCCGACTTTGGCCTTATACCAACAATACAGCCCGAGGAGGACTTGCATTACTCTAGAAAGTCTCATGGATTATATTCCTCGCGCGATTCTTCTGTCTCTGAAGCTCCATCACCCCGGTGTGTCAATCACAAAGATCAATCGTCTCTTGGCGCGGCCGACAAGTCTTCATCGCTATTGAGTCCAATGCTCACGAACAGCCCTAGTCCACCCGTCGGACGCGAACCATACAGGCATCTCGATATGGGTCCAGCTCCAATCAGCGGAGGTGTAAACGATCCATCACTTCGACACGACACTGCGACGACACCCACAAGGATGGAACTGCGCGAAGCAGGGTCACAGCATACGCCGGCTTTGACGGGCAGCCCTAGCAATGCCAGTCTTGAGGTGGAGCCGGTCTCCCACATCGGGCGTGCCGCAAGTCCAATCGTAAGGGTTGAGAGTTACAGCAGAGGTGACTCTCCAGCTAGAGTACCACGTCTGGGACGTAGTTCTAGTAAAAGGACCCGAGGCAGCCTTTCGTCGGCACTACTTGCACCTTATGGTGAAGATTTATCAGAAGACGAAATAGAACACGAGCAGCGTGATCAGGATCTTGAACATTCAGGGGTCGCGGCGAGCACATTGCAGACCGGTACTGGCCCTCTATTTGCCGGTAGGGCTGTGGGTCGCAAAGGCGTCAGTCCAGACATGAGAAGTCAACTGAACGAGGACCATATTCCGACTTTGCAGGAGCAAGAAGATCTACGACATCTCAATGAAAAAAACGCTGAGGTGGAGGATTGGTTGGTGTATAGCGAAGCAGGCAGTGAAGCGACAGCGGAACAGCCTCAGCGCGCGGGATCCCGCGCCTTTAAAGCATCAGGTGAGCGGAGAAGAGCTAGAAGTATGGGTGACCAAGCTGCTCCTCGTGCAAATATTCCCGTCCTTGGCGCAGCGGGAGCTAGCTACAATTACTCAGGGATACCAGGCCCTGGTGTGCTTCTGGACGAAGAAAGCGGCGAGGAGGAAGACGGATCTGTTGATACGGACGATGACTTACCAGAATCTCCTCCCGCATCCATTGATGAGGATGTCACATTCTCTACCGTCAATGAGCCGCCTTCCGCCGCGGAACCCTACCGCTCCCGTCCCTGGCAGGATCCACCATATGACCCAGCTGTGGACGGGTCCACGGCGCAACCAGCCACTGCTAACGCTGCCATCATGCGCTTCAATCAACGGGCCGACAACATCGAAACAGCGTCACGTGCAGCGACTTGGGGCACTCGTAGACTCAGTGATACCGATATTGGTCAGGTCGCTCGCGACCGTGGGATTCTCAAGAGATTGTCTTTCGGTAGAGAGAAGGACAAGAGTAAAGACAAGAGCGAACGGCGAGGAAGTTTCCTCGGGCAGGCAGCAACGAAGCTGCTGCCGAAACGTACCAACAGTAATCTAAGAAGGAAAACGGTTCCAGGAACACTGCGGAGCTCCAACCCTGATGTTCCGGAAGCATCGAGGGACGATAGCGGTTCTGCTCCGTCCAAGCTCCACAAAAAGACCAAACAACCTATCAACACTGGAAGCGCAGTCGCGGCTATGGCCGGTCAGTTTGCTGCCATTGGAGGCAGTGGATCCATCGGCGCCACTGCTGCTGCCACCCCACATGGACCGTGGACGCAAGCTGTAAATGCAATCAAGCGAACGAGAAGCCGCAGTGAGCTCGGCGATACAAAATCGAGCGAGTCTGCACACCCAGGGCTTATGGATTTGATTCTTCAGCACGGTGGACCCCCTATGCCAACCCTTGCGTCTCCGCCAAACGAGTTACCCCATGCGAAACCGTTCGGTCCGCCTGGTGACAACGGAGACGAAGAGGTGGATGAGGGAGAAGTGGAAGATGAGACGATGGATGATAAAGGCGTCGTGATGGATTTTGAAATTCGGGCGGACGATATCAACCCTACTTTCGAGGGGTTCAGGAGCAATGTTCATCACCTGAATCCTCGTCTCGTGGAATACCTCGTCGATCGAATTGGACGAGAACAGGTGCGACGGTACAAGAAACTGCTCGAATTCAAAGTCAAACATCTCAAGGCAGTAAGCGATGCGAATTGCACATCAGGGAGGCATTGTTTCGCTCTGGGTGGGGAAGCCTCAGTTCTACCGTCCAAAGCGAGTGCCAAGGCTCCAGAGTCGTCCTACACGAGCCACCAAATTACTGACGCGGGTGCTTCGGACAACGACTCGTCTCCCTCTGGGGAAGGGATCGTCACTTCTGCACAGTTACCTCCTGGTGTACCCCTTCCGCCGGTGAAGAGCCTTCCCCGAGAGTTTGAGTGTCCGCTATGCTTCAAAGTGAGGAAGTTCCAGAAACCATCTGACTGGACAAAGCATGTGCACGAAGACGTTCAACCGTTCACCTGTACTTTCCCCAATTGCGCAGAACCCAAATCTTTCAAACGCAAAGCTGATTGGGTGAGGCATGAGAATGAAAGACATCGACAACTTGAATGGTGGACATGCAACATGCCTGACTGCTCGCATACATGCTATCGCAAGGACAACTTTGTGCAGCATCTCGTTCGAGAGCACAAAAAGCCTGAGCCAAAAACCAAATCGTCAAGAGCTCCCGTCAAAGCCACCGGTAGGGCTAAAGCGGGGAGATCACAATTGGAAATCATTGAGGATTGGAAAGCAGTAGTTCCAGGCTCTCTCGATCCCGCGCAAGCGGAAGTCGACAAAGTCTGGGCGCTTGTAGAAGAGTGTCGCCACGATACCAAAAAGCTACCTCGCGAGGAAGCCTGCAAATTTTGTGGCAACGTGTGCAATAGCTGGAAGAAACTTACCGTTCACTTGGCAAAGCATATGGAGCAAATCAGTATGCCGGTGTTGCGCTTGGTCGAGCAGCAAGTTGTCACGCTCGACACGATCATTAGCCCGGTCGAGCAGCGAATACCGCTGCAGCGAATACCACAGCAGCAACAGTCTGTTTCTCCTCAAAGCTCTGTACGTATGCCAAAGTTCGAGTCTCACAGTGCTTCCCCTTTGGGCATCCCAGCGCATGTTTCTCCAGCAGCGGGCAATCCCGAAGACCATTATCTATCACAGATTCAAGGCGCCTACAACAATCCTACCGGAGTGCAAGCGACGGGCGGATACACGGGCGAAGTGCCCGACTACAACATACCTCTCAACCGACCGATCCTAATGTCAAGTCGCCCGGATTTTGAAAACGCACCTCATTTGATGCCTCCATATCAGGAGTATCAGGAGCAACCTACTGAACACTTCATCCCTGTTAACTCCACCCAGGGGTTCAGTAGACAGCCTTCCTTGCAAGGCACAGGCGATTATGGAGTTTACAGCGAAGGCATGGCCGGATCAATAGCGGGCTACACTTCTGCCGAAGCAACTCTACCCTTCTACAACACACAACAAACGCTTGTCGGCCCCATGGGAGGTGCTCCCTTCCTTTATTCGAACCCCGATGGCATTGCACCCATGCCGAGTGTAATTACTCCGGTACCCATGCAATACAACCCCACCCCTAGGACGCCTTTCACCCAAGCCCCAAGCGGGTCATCCCCCCAATATCAACAAACGCCGCAGAACTACCTGTATCGTCAGCAGTAATCCGTCAGTCACGAAGAGAGCTGGTTTCATCTTCTTATGATTTTATGAAAAGTGGTTAATGACGCAGTTGGCTTGCTCTATTGACCTTGGTGATTTTGGACTCGGGCTCTAGATGGTTCTCTCGAGGCCAAGCTTCTGTGCTGTCTAGGGCAATGCGTCACGTTCCTCGCGCAACAGTAGCCTTACTAGAATTTTGACAGTTTGTGCGGCGCTTGTCAAATGTAGTGAAACACTGATAACATCAACTGTATTCTATAATCTGCCAACTCCAACCAACTCGACTCAATACGTTCAGCGTATCAAGTGCAGACTCCCAAGCTGGGTTATGGTCTGGTTTTAATGCCCTCGCATCCAGACACGGTTACCTTAAGGAAGGTACCAGGTAAGCTTGGGGACTTCATTAGTCATCTGAAGCTGCCCCGTGCTTAAGGTACTAAGAGAATTACCGCAGACCACGCTGAAAGCGCAATTTTTGCCGACTTGTCAGCGGTGACCGAATCGGGTCATCGCGCAAGGCAGCCATCAAGGCAACGAAACCACAGCCTCACTTCCCGGTCCGTTGCCTCCTTCGGCCAAGGCATCCAGTGCCCCAAGCCGCTGGGACCACCAAAAGAAACCTGTTCTTTTTTCGTCCAGAGGAGAATGCCGCCACCTCTGCGCACCCGTCGTGCGGCTCCCGCCCCGGTCATCATCACGCGCTTCAGATCCTGTGGTCGAACATTCTCTGCGACTTCCAAAGGGATGGGGGATTCGTTTCCCAGACGCCTTCTGCGATGATTGATTGGACTAGGCTCTGCTACTGTTACCGTCACTGTCACTGTCACTGTCACTGTTGCTGTTGCTGTCGCTGTTGAGGACGGGCGTGTGCGGAGCGGTGAGACCAAAGTTTGCAGGCTTATTATTACATCGGCAGTCCCTTTGCCCGCATCCCTCTTTTGGAAAGGTTTGCGCCCCGGTCTGCTTGCAGCTGGACTGCACGCTGAGGTGGGACGAAAGTTGCGGCTTCGTGTCCTCGCTCTCAGTACCGTCTCCCTCGATGTAAGCCTTTGCGATCGTTCATCACGGTGTGTCTGCTTGCTCTCGAACTAGATAGCTGAATTCCAGGAGACTTGGTGTCGCGATGGCCAACGACGGCCAGCACTATGCAGATTTTGCTCAGTCAACGTCTCATGTATGTCATCGAATCTCGTTCGACCGGTCAAGCCATGCTTCACACTTCTCATCATCGATCCTGTCTAGTTCTACCGCGATGTTCCACCGACCGTATCTCAGGAGTGCTTTCCATCTCAACTCAGACTTCACGAACCGCAGACGAATACTGCACGACCAACTTTGCGGGTCAGTCGTGCCATGGATGGATGGAGCAGTATCAATGTACATCGTTCGCCAAACCTCGGATTAGATAGCGAATATTCAAACTCCCTACGACCGGGAGAAAGTTTTAACCACTTCCGGGGATCTCTTCCTTCACAGCATTCCTCGTATACACTTCAGGTGCCTTCCCATATGCCACATGAGGTGTCGCCAGATTCAATAAGTCGCTTTCAGACCATTCCGGGGCCTTGGGTCCCGCGGGGGATAGCAGATGTACCTAATTATTCAAACAGACGACCTAAGCAATCTAGGTCATCTAATGCCCGGACGAGGCACAGCGAACCGAACAATTCCTTCACTCAATATCGAGCCAACGCCGGATCAGAGGTCGGGAGCGACATTACCGGACCGTATCCATCTGACTCGGGCTACGGCACGAGAAGTCAGGCTGCGACATCCATCCTGAGCTCGGATCCAGTGGACCATAACCAAGAGTGCTCCAGTATCACCGGTCATATTAACGGTCTGAACTTTCTTTCTGAAGACCCCTTTCAAGTGTATCCACAACCGGACAAAAACGCTCGTGCTCAGGGGAACGAGCAAAGACCTGACCCGGACCAGTCTCACAAGGCCAATCTGCACTGTACCTATGCGGGCTGTGAGACGATTGTGAAGTGCCAGTCGGAATTGACGTATGCCAGACTCCCTATGCGTTTCGAAGTGTTGATGCTAAGAGATTGCCAACGAAGAAAACACATTCGTCGACACGAAAAGCCATTCAAATGCGATCAGCCTGGCTGCGAAAGAATGCAAGATGGTTTCAGTACGACGAATGACCTAGATCGGCATAGGAAAAGTCGGCACCACATCGCTCCAAAGCATGGACATGACAGAAGCTTTCGCTGTCCCGAAGCAAATTGCTCTCGGAAAGATAAGCTATGGCCACGCCTGGACAACTTCCGGCAACATCTAAAGCGGATGCATCAGCTTGAACCTACGGAAGAGGTTATTGCCAAGTCAGTGTCTAATTTGTGATGTGAGATGGCGGGACGCTAATGCTAGGGCAGGGCCGAGCAAGAAGCCCAGGCACCGGAGAACCTCGACCGAACACAGGCGCAAAGTTCGGAGTGTGGACCAAGTTTCGGATATCTTCCGACCGGAACCAGTGGTGATGACTTTCGCGGCTTACCCGATTTCGACAGCAAGATTTGGGATACAGTAGCGGGAGCTACCGGTCATGGAGAAAGTAATCGTGCTCGTGACAGCCCCTCACCGTCTCGAATGTCAGAGGGGTTTGATGGATTCCTCAACGAACCTTCTATCTCGAGACACAGACCTCACGCCTGCTCCTCTAGACTCCTCTCAACAACGTCTGCGCCTTTGATGCCATCCGTATCTCGAGACTCGAGATCATCAGAAGCTGCATCTGACCATCTACAACCTAACGGCAATTTTCTGCAAGAGAATAGTAAATTGTCAGCACTGCTGACCTTACTTTTGGACGCCTCTGGAGAGCAATCGATTGATACCGTTCGATCATCACCGGGCAGCTCTACCTCTCACCCTCCACTCGACCTCTCATCCTCAACAGGGCAGCGTCGTACATTAAAGTCTGACGCCACTTCTCCACTGTTGGATACAGCCGTGACGAATATCTCTCAAGCCGTAATATCTAGCGTTGCGAAGTACCTCAAGGCTGGAACACTAGATGAGGCGCAGATCATTGTGCACACAAAGCTGTCAAATCTCTTCTGCTCGCAAACTTCGAGTCAGAGGTTGGTACGAAGCGAATCTTCCAACCAACCTGCGGCCCCGGGCGGACAAATACAGTGTGACATGTGTCCCAAAAGTCTGGCGAGATCTTGCGATATGAAGTATGTACATTCGCGAAGCAATCTCAAGTTCGCGTCTAACAATCCCACAGGAAGCACAAGAAGCGGCACTCCAAGCCCTACGGCTGCACCTTTCAGGCTTGCAACAAGATCTTCGGCAGCAAGAACGACTGGAAACGTCACGAGAACTCTCAGCATTTCCAGCTCGAATGCTGGCGGTGTCACCAACCGGATCCCAGCAGTAAGATCCGTCACTGCGCGAAGATCTTCTACCGCCGTGAAAAATTTACGCAACATCTCAAACAAGACCATTCGAAGATGAGCGATGACTCCATCAAGGAAGAGCTCAAGAGCACTCGCATAGGCCGCAACGGACAGGGTCAGTTCTGGTGCGGCTTCTGTGTGAAGATCATCGCATTGGAGAAGAAGGGTCTCGAAGCGTGGGACGAACGATTCAATCATGTGGACGACAAGCATTTCAAGCGCGGGCAGCGGATCAGCGACTGGGTACCCATCGACGGACATGGGCCGAAGGGTCCGCAGTGGGAAGATACTGGTCGGGAAAGGGTTTCGGCTTGCGAGCAGGACGAATCTGATGACGATTGCGAAAAAGCGGAGCCCTGTCAGGAGTCACTTGCAAGCATCCTTGCGAACGACGTCCTTCTCTCCAAACGAAAGGCCACACCGGTCACCGTTCAAGCGCAGCCTAGTAAGAAAGTCCGCACGGAAAAGAGTCGCAGTGAGAAACAAACCAATAGATATTGTGTAAGTTGCTGTCAAGACCGGCTTTTGGTTCCATATGCTGATCCTATAACGAACGATATAGTGTATGTGCAACTATGGACCTCACACCACCGGGTACAAGTCCTGTATACAGTGTGATCACCGATTCTGCCGGTCTTGTCGCACTGAGAATACGGTGCTCTTAGAGAGTCAATGAAGGAACCGCCCGGGCGGGCCGTCGTGACTCGTTTTCTCTTGAGGCTAGGGCACCTCAGCTGAGGTTTCCCGCCGAATCTGAGTTTAGTCTGGGGAGCTTTCGTCTTTCCTTTGGGGTTATCTAGAGCGCTGAAAGCGCCTCTTGTTATTCATCGCGTTGTTGAGGAGTGATTGGTGTTAGTCCGTTTGCTGTAAGGGTAGCTGGTGTAAGCGTATACTGTATGTTGTATTATTATATTCCATTCGGAGCAACTTTCGAAGACTCCAGTCCAGTTCTGCCCCTTCTCTCAATTCACAGGGGCAGCAATAGCGCCACTGCAACCAGATGTCACGATTGACCTAAAAATCGTAGCATTTATTTCGAACAAAAGGCCCACAGTAGCAACAAATCCTTTTGTGCGAACAATTGACCAACTGAAATCCTGTGCGCCATTGAAGCTAGACGCGGCTCTGTCGCTGTCGGGCGGTGAGGAAAACAATCTAGCGAACTCGGTCCACAGCAACTTCATCGCTTCGTTGTTAGCAGCCGGCGGTAGCTCTCCTAACAATCTCTCTCTCGGTGAATTGATGCTATCATAATGGCGAAGACACAGCGGAGGTGGCTTCGAGTTGTGCCTGATCGATGGCCATGGCTCGGATGAGAAGCACTTCGCGAAGAAACACGCGCCCCTCATGTGAATGGAATGACCGGACTCAGAAGCCGTGCTGCGTGCCTTTGCCTGATTCTATGAATGAAGGATATTGCGTAACATCCCTAGATCATTAATCCCTCCTTTCATGTCGATGAGCTGTTGCCGTTCTTGCTGGGTGAGGAAAGGGCTACTCCCACTCCCGGCTGGCAATGGAGCCCACGGTGCTGTTTCGTTTACAGGAAGGTGCTTTGCGCCTTCGCCTTGGGCGCAGACTGTAATCACTGTGTGATCCACGGTGTTGTACCTGGCAGCGCCAAGGTGACGCTCTCTTTGAAAGTTCAAGCATGCGTTGATCCACGCGCCGATACTCGTGTGCCTTCCATGGTATCTCTTCTCCTCTAGCTAGCTCACAATTCACTCCTTTTACTTTCTCACGGACCTACGTCTTGTCTACGGCGCCGTGATCTTTACTCAGAGACTGCGCACCTGCTCAAGCTGCAAGTCATTTCAGTGAAATCTTAGAAGTTCGCTCACTCTTGTTAACCTCAATGTCTAAGCTTTCCAACTCGCCTTGCTGCTACCTTGTGTCAACATAGCTGCGCAAGTTGCTGCTCAATTGATCAACACTATCTCTGACGCTGAACGCTGAACGCAGTCTATCATTGAAGAGCCTTGTTCGGACCAAAGCTGTCTCTAAAGACTCTTTCTAGGTTCAGTACGCAGTCTTGGGTACAAGATGGAATCTGCACCTAAGACATACGTGGTGGGCGACCGGCAGTGGGATGGCACAGTCATACTGAGGTGAGGTTTACATACATGATTTAATCATGACTTATACTTTCGTCTCGCGACCAAGATTCACTACTAAACCTCCCTCCAGGTCGGACGCTGCGCAACAGGTTGCAGCAGCACCAAGGAAGATGGAACCAGGAAGAACTTATGTCGCCAGATTGCCCGGCCGCAGCCGACCGTCTTTCATCCGACGGAAAATACAACTACCTAGCCTCCTGCTAGGGTTCAGTACTGGGACGGAGAAATTGGTCCCGTATGCTCCACCTCGATCTCGATCAGTAGACACTGCTCGTCAAGAGCTAAGGGTGGTCTCCGCACCCGTGCCACCGACGTACGCAATCGCGCCCCGGCAACAGCAGCTGCAACTCGAAGGTGCTGCAGTTCAAGTTACGGCGGCGCCACCGCAATCGGTGGTGTCCGTACAGGCAGCTCCGTCCCACGTTGCTCCATCTCACGTCTCTGCGCCTTTGGTACTTGAACAACCACGGCCATTCTCGACGGTAACAGCACAGGTGGCAAGACACCATGTGCTGCAGCATACCTGCGCGTCCTGTGGCAAGTTTCGGTCTCCTAGCTATCATCATCGACATCTGCTCGCCCCAAACGAGATCCCGAAACTAGGGATATGTCGAAAGTGTATGAGGGTGCAGACCTCAAGTGACGAGAGCACCGAAGACGGGAGTCGAAGCCGCAGCCACAGTCGCGACTCTCGAAGGCACAAAAGGTCGGCAAGGAAAAGGAAACACAGGGAAAAGCGTCGGCGCAGTAGCTCCGAAGAGACGCCACCGAGTGTCGAAGAGGTAATCCGCGTCACCAGACGCGCGGAATCTCATGGATCCAAAGAGCGGAGACGAAGCGAATCAAGACGCCGCCGACACTCTGCATCGGATTCTGAGGACCAGGCTCAGATTCAAGTATCATATCTACCGGCTAAGAAGAATAAGGTAGAACCTCCAGCTGAAAGAGTACATGTTGTGGAGCGCGTCAGATATATTGAGGCGCCGAAACATGGACGATCTAGATCAGAATCCCGAGCTAGAGAAGTATATGAAGAGGATGACGAATACGTACGAGTCCCTCGACATACCCAGCAGCAGCGTCCTGCCAGTTTCATATCTTATCAACAAGACGATGACGGACAAATCATCGAAGAACGTCGTCCGCAGCCTAGTCGGCCCTTTTCTCCGAGGCATCCGGATATGCACCTCATACAGCATGAAGAAGCATATCATCCTCAAGAAACAGGGCACCGGCACCGACCAAGGCGAATAAGCTACGAGCATATCCGCGAGCCAAGCCGTTCCTCCCGAGACTCCTTTGAACACGAATACCACGCCGACATCCCGTCCCGACCGCCATCTCGCTCGGTTCGCATACTCAGAGTACACGACAGAGGACCGGAAGATGCGATCCGAGACAGCTGGGAAAGCGACCCCGCCAACATCGGACCGCCACGGGTCAAGTTCGTACCACCTGACTACGCCAGCCGACACTTGCCCGTCTCGAGACACATAAGCGAAGACATCCCGCCCATCCGGCGCCGTCGTCGCCGCCGAATCCGTGACATCGACGACCTCATATTAGACGGGCGCAGCGAACTCTCCAACCAGACCGGTAAGTCCCAACAACCCTAACCCCTCTTCCCCTCGTGACCACCAACCCTAACCTCACCTCACCCAGAACATCCCCTCCCACCACGCACCTACCGCGACGTCCGCGTCCCCACACCCCCATCCCCGCAATGGCGTCCCCAACCCCGAACCCGATACGCATCACCAGCACCCCCAGCCTCCTACCGCGCGCACCACGCCGACCTCGACACCATGCTCGAACGCGTCCGCCTCGAACCCTCCCCGAGCCCGCCGCCCACGCGCGGCCGCTCGCCCTCCCGTGCCCGCAGCGCGTCGGCGTATCGGCCGCCGTTCTACCGGCACGTGAGCGGTGATGGGCCGGAGGAAGGCGAGGGTGAGGGGGAGAGGCCGGTCAGGTATGCGCGCTTGAGGGCGAGCGTGACGAATCCGGAGGACTGGGAGTGGGGGGTCGGTGAGTTGCCGGTGCGAGAGGCGGCGCCGTGGAAGGGGGCGAGGTGGGAAATGGGGTGAGGAAGGGGGTAAGCCGAGGGGGGAAAGTGGGGGGGAGGGGGGCGGAAGATTGACATGTCACACACTGTATGAGTTGGTTTCTCGTGGGGGAAGGGAGGAGAAGGAAGGGCTTGGTTCTAGGAGGGGTCGGGTTGGCCCTCTTCTTGCGGGGTGCTGCTGTTTTGGCGCTTTGGGCTGTAGACGTTCCTGGATGTTGCTAGACTGCCCTGGGCTTTGGTGACTACCTACCTTACCTCTGTAGGATTCGTTTCAGGAAATCGGTAACCTCCGTACCTAACGCACCTGGATCATTGGGAGGTTCCGAACTTGACAGCACAGTAACCAGGTGCGTACGTTCTTCGATTAAAGGTCTACAGTTCAAGCACCACCCGCACACAACTACTAGTACAGCTCCATCACCCCAGCAAAGGTAGGGCTCAACGCACCGCATCGCTACTCTGTTGCGCAGCAACACCCGTAGAGTATGAATGATTCAGCAAGGTATCACGGTAGGTCATCACATCAACCCGGACACGGTTGAAGAAAGCAGAGCCCATTCAGCCACAGACAGGTCGTGCGTGCATCGATGGCGAGATTTCGAGTCGGGAGTGGGGGCGGTTCAAGCAAGGAAAAAAGGGAAGGCCGAAACCCACACCCCACACCGACAAAAGGCAACGGGAACCATCTCGATGCATCAACGAAAGACGCGTGTGGGGGCCCGGTTTCGACGTGTCATCTCATCTGAATTTGACGGGGTGCGCGTGCAGCTGAGAGGTGCGATGGTCGTCGGTGCCTGGTCCTGGCGCGTGTTCGAGGCATCCAGGCAGAACGGGGCGTGCAGTTGCTAGAATAGATGCCTTGCGCTAGACGATCGGTCTGTTGGGGGCTGAGCGGCTCGGGCGCTGTGCTGTGGACTCGTGGAAGGGGGGGGGTTGCAGAACAGAAGATCTGCAGTGGTGCATGATGCAAATGGGGGAACTTAGCTTCATTTTTTACAGCTGTAGATTTGACGTTTGAAGAAGTTTTCGTGGGATGGTGATTTTGGTGAGAGAGTACGGTGATGGGAAATCCGAATTACTGGCGTACAAAGGTACGAAAGAGAATTGTGATTTGCGTTCGCGGTTTTAGTAGCGCTGTATGTATGTAAATTCCTAAGTTCGGTGAAATCCGTAGCTATCGCTCACTCCGTCCCATCGCTGAAAGCCGTTCCGCGCGGTGACAGAAACCCCAGCATCGGCCAAATCCGAACATCCAAGAAAATAGAACAGTGGTATCACGCTCCCAGGTCGTAAAAGTCATTAAAACAGGGTCCAAGTCATAAGAAATCATACCATATCATATCATATCACATCACTCCTCTTCCGCTTCCGCATCCTCGTCACACTCCAGGAGCCTCCTCTCCTCTTTCAAGCCCGTCAACCTGAACTTCCCATTCCCACTCCCACTGCAACCTCCGACCCGTTCCAACAACCCCTCGCCGACCATCCAATCCCTCAACCCGACATCCTCCTTCCACACCAGCCTCGCACCATCCCCCTTCTCAAAGTGCCGGCCAACGTGCTCCATCCGCTCCTCCCACGAGCCGGCCCCCTCGAACGCCACCTTCCTCCCGCCCGCCTCCTCGCACCCGCAGAAGCCACACTCGCTCTTCTCCGGCGTCTCGCGGCTCTTGACCCAACATCGCTGCCGGAGCGCCTCGAGCCCGGCCTCCCACCTCTCCCGCTCCGGCCTGGACGCCTTGGGCCCGGGCGCGTGCATGCGTCGGACGTGCTGCGTGAACAGATCCTTGCGGTTGAAGTCGTTCGGACGCGCCGGGTCGTGCGCGCAGGCGCCGAGGTCGCAGCGCCAGAAGCCCAGCCGCAGGTGCTGCGAGGTGACGTGGCGCTTCCACTCGTTCTTGGAGCCGAAGGTGCTGTTGCACCCGTAGACGGAGAATGTACAGACGAAGGGGCGCGTGTGCGAGGTTTGGATGTGTTTGCGGTATTCCGAGGCGGACTTGAATGTTTTGCTTGGGTGGGTGGGGCAGGTGGTTGGAGAGTTTGTCGTGGCCGGGATTGCTTTGCTCCGTTTGGTGACCTTGTTGGAGCCCTGGGGCGACCGGGCAAGAACTCGTTTGGTGATCGGGGAAGTGGGAGAGACGGAGGACTCCTGTGTTGACCGGCCCCGACGGCGCTTCGTCGTTGCTGGTGGTTGGTAGTCGGACATGGCCTCTTCTTCGTCTCGGATGGACTCTGGTGTCAAGCCGTCGCCGTGGCTGGAGGAACCAGTAGTCTCGTCGTAATGACGTCCCACATGGATGATCTCTGTTGGAAGTTTATACGGTACTTGGGAAGGCTCGAGATAATACTCAGGCTTCACATCCATGTACTCATACTCCTCGTTCTGCTCTTCCGGTTCCGCATCGGGGTATTGTTGGACGTCTCGCAAAGCCACGAACGGATCGCTGACGGACCTCTCATGTGAATAGTGCCCAGAAAACCCTGGGCTGTAACCGATGCACAGCTGACCGAGGTTTGGTGGCTGGATATCATGTTCCTTGGGATATGAGGTGTCGACTTGTCTGTACCCTCTCAGATATTCAAGATCCATGTCACCCTGACTGGTCCGTGGACTCCAGACGCTTCCGCCGCAAGAAGAATCATACTCGGTGGCGGACCGGTCAGCACTCCATGATCCATCTGGAGAAGAATATCTTGGATGACCATAGTAAAAAGGATATGGCTCCTGCGCTTCGTAAGGGCGGATGAAATCCAAAGCATTAGTGTTGCTGTTCAGTCCATTGGTTTTGTAATAATCTGGAAGTAATCCAGGGGCACAAGCAGACTTGTCCGGGTCCAGTAGGAAGCGCTCCATGTTCGACATGATCTGTGTGTTTCGGTGTTGCAGAGGGACCTCTGTGCCTGAAATATTAATGAATCTGGAGGGCAACTTCCGCGAAGTCATGGGATTCCAGTCGGCATCGGGGTCACCGCCAAAGGCGGAATAAGCGTAACCGTCGTTCAGAGGACCGTTCTCGTCGACATGGATCTGGGGCAGATCGGGGAAAAGTCTGAAGGAGTCCATGTATGAGGGAGGCACGGAGAAAGTGCTCATATTTGTGAAAGGGGCAAGATTTGCAGATATCTTTATCGATAAAATTGACTGCAGAATTCATTCAACCCTCTGAGAGCAGTGTCCGTCAGCTCTGTTTGCAATAAAGAATATGCCTTGAGTAATACTCACGGGAATTGATAAGTAGGTAGATGTGTAACATTCCAAGTGTCGACACTCGAGTATATTTATAAATTCCCTCAAGAGTGAATAGGTTGATAACAGTGTGCTAATGTTGATGAAAACGGATGTGAAAGCAGGTATGAAGGCGAAGCTTGACGGAGGCTTCACACAGGGCAAACTGAGGATTTATCATTAAAGATATTCCTCCTCCACCTCCATCATCACACTCGCCAAGAGCTCGAAACATTACTTGAAGCTGCAATGCAAGACAGAGCCGCACTAGGAGGGAGCCCGGGTGGTGCATAGGCACATGTGTAAATTAGCGCCGTGCGGTATCTGACCAGACCGCTTGGGGGTCGGAGTCATGTCGAAAGTTGCAGGTCGCAAGGCGAATTACCCAACTCAAAGCACAAAAGATCGCCTCGCGACACCATCCCGGTCAGCCACTAGTAGGCGGTAGGTGGAGGCTCGTTATGGAAAGATACAGACACAGTGCAGGAAAAGCACTGAGCGAAGAGTTTAGTCTTGGAGCCAGCTCCTTCGTGTGGAACGGTTGCCAGTGGACCATACCATAGCGAAATAAAGACTTCACACACACTGTGGAACCGGGCGACGTCTTACGACCAGTCTGTTCTTCAGCGGTGCAGAAAGATGCACCCGATCGACCTGCAATTTGGGGTCCATTGCGGCCCCTTGAACTTGGACATGAACCTGATTATCGGGAAGATAGGATCAGCTGGCAGTGTCGCAAAGCAGAGCCCTCAGTAGACTGTTGGTAATTTTATCTTTTGCCCGTTACATGATATGTACTCTAGTACTAGGTCGGTACCACAAGAACGGCCATCGAGTGAGGAAGTATGATTGCATGGGCGTCAGAGGCCGGCTGTGCCTGCGCCAGCATCGACGATGAACGTGTAGGTGTCACAGTTCGAGAAAGAGAGAAAGAGCTTCGAGACCGCAAGCACAGCAGGGACTACCAATAACAGTAGAAGGCCCCTCAGACCCTCTACGAACCGATGCATGTAGCGGTGCGAAGCCCACCCCCAGCGAGGTCCACGGGCGTTGTATCTTTCGGTAGACCGCATTTCCTCTGACCCCAAAGCAAGGATGGTTTAACGACATGCGATGCGATAGGTTCGTCCAGAATTGGCGTGGAGTGGGTGACGGAAAATTGGGGGCGACAGAGGACGAGGCCTAGACTTTATAATTGGTACAATCTGCAGCAGAGCCCCCGCTATACCCTTTCAGGTAATCAGTACATCATCACTGTAACTTACTTAACTTACTTCGTACCTTTCGACCTGTACCGAGTATCACGCCAGAAGGTGCAGGTATAGCCCCCATTCTCAGTTGTCTCAGCTTTTCCAGGGTTGAACGATCACTGCCTGGTACGTGCCGCAGCTGCTTGACCGCAATTGTTCCGGGGGCTTATACTATCAACTGTCGCTTCCCCCTCCGAACCAACTCTCCATGTGGCGGTCAATCCCTTACCGAGTAAACATGGTGCCGTTCATGCAGGAGTCACGGCCATGAGAACTAAGGTACCTAAGGTACAAAGTAACGTTACCTTACCTGTTCGTCGGAAGCACGATACTTCAGGCCTGAAGTCAAGATGTGATCCTCTAAGCGCCGTTACCACCCAGAACCCAATCATGGTAATAATCAATTTCAAAACGATCTTATGCTGCCGGCGGACTTGAGATCGGGAGTCGGTCACAAGTTCTGTTGCCTAGTGGCTGATGGCTGATCGTTCGTCGAGTTCGGAATTGCATCATACTGCTTTTTTGACAAGTCTGCGAGGTCTTGACCGAACAACAATGCAAATCCAGTGTTCCACTCTCAGCTGCTAACTACAAGGATGGTCACCATGTGGTGCTCATTGCGGCATTTTTTAACCATCCAGCAGACTGTTAGATGCGTTGATTGTGTGTCCTGTCATCATTGTCATCCATCTTGCTTAGCCCAGGGGTCGGTCATACGATTACTCCCAGGTACCCTTTGCTTCTATTTTTATACGACACCGGAGTGATAATGAGCACGCTATCAAGTTTCACACTTTGAGCCTCAACAAAACAGTCGATCGTCGGTGGGATTCTTGACCCAGCCAATCCAAGTTCCGGCCGAGGGAGTCTTACCTCCAGAGCAGATTCATGCCGCGTTCACGTCGTATTGGCGCCTTTTGACTCGGAATATTTCCAGCACACCGGCTTTGATTGGAAATGGCCTTTAGGGCCATCTCTGTTTGTGTGAGAAGATTACTCTCCTTCTAATCACGTTACAGTACTACCATCTCCTTCGTGGCGCTCGGACTGGCCGAAGTACGCGTGTTGGAGTACGAATAAAGCCTCCTCGAAATAGGGGCTCGGTAAAATTCCATACTTCGTTTTGCGTGAGCCATGCCGCTTGGTGTGAAGTCGGTGGATCTAAGATTCCGCAATTAGGTCTAAGGGTCTGGTTATTTCCTGCGATCACTTCGGTACAGCGACATCGTACAGAATCTATCCAATGTACTTTTCTACCCTGATAACAGGAGATTTCACACCTATCTACACCCTTCGAAAATCATCGTTCAACTCACCGAGCCTTCGAGTGACCTAGGTACAGATGACGGCGGCTTGGCCAAGCAGGCTCTACAAGCAACGCGAGGATGTCCTCGACCGCTTCTTCTGAGTGAGCCAATCTGACAGATACCTAACTCTTCAACCTTTCTCTTATCCCCCACTCTTTAGGCTGTTTGAGTCATATCACCGGTCGCCAGCTCTGGCTATGAACTATCAAATCGCTGACACATGCTCGGGCGCATGTCCTCCTCGCCAGCGTCAGGTGCAAAATTCGAGTGGAAGAAATCTGTGGCTATTCTAGTCGTTGAATGCCTCCTTTGATCGACACCTGCCCAGCACTGCACCACTTACGAATGCTACTGGTTTGCAGTCGTGGTGATGGCAAGCTTCGCGTACGAGCACTCTCCTCAATTGGAGAGGTCTGCAAATACAGTGCTGGTGGAGCGCCCTGAGAAACGCAGAGCTCAGCATAGCATCCTCAATCAGATATCCCCGCTCAACAAAGACCCAAGAGACGCAGCCGCATCAAAGGCGGTCCTTGATCTGGTCTTCTCACAATCCGCAGTGGTGTCGTGAATACGATATCCCCTTACAAGCGGGAGCATGAACCAAGCGGTGAAACCTTGACGCTAACAATAGGCATTCTCCACCCGTTAGTGGGTCTATCTCGACCTCAAGACGCATCCGTGATCGCCGTCCACCCTCGACTCCCCTACAAGCCTGACCTACCCCTGGATTTTCGCCCGCATCGGATACAGCGCCGATGTCGTTATCTCGCACCTCTCATGAAGCATTCAAGTCCAAAACGACTTTTGCAGCTAAGAGGACGAGTAAGGCGCGGCGCAAAACCCTTGCACTAATTCCTGTCGTGTCGAAGGAAATGAAGACGAGATGGGTCAGGAGCAGACGAGAGAAGAACAGTACCCTAGTTTGGTGCAACGGACGGGCCTTCAGTTCCCCCTGCAGTGGTCAAGTCCTCTTTGGGTTAGAAAGAGAGTACTTTCTCCACTGATCTTAGACTGTTTGATTAAAACTGGACGATGCCACACCCAGCGAACGTTATAAACAATACAGAATCATAGCAGACACACTCCACACCTCCAACATGTGCATTCCACACTCAACTGTATCTCCGATCTACCACCCCCGACCCTTCCCAACAATCTATATTCGGCGCTCGACACAAGCCCCCCGAACCGAAGGGAAGGATCATGATATGCACTGTACCCCTACTCTTTCAATCTCCTCACCATTATATCACCGAGACACAACCTCTCCCAGCACATATCTCCAAATCCCCATGACGCCGAGCCCTCCCCACCTAAACCATTCCGCCCTTCTCATATCTCCCGTCCTTCCTCCCTTCCTTCCTTCCCTCCCTCCATCCCCCAACCACCCAACCGACCCACACGATCAAATCCACACCCCTCAACCCACCGCTCCGTCCCTCCCCTCCCCTCTCCGCGGCGAACCCTCACCCGCCGCTAACCTGGCATCTTCACCAGCCAGCCACAAGCAGGATGGCGTACGACATCGCTGTCCCTCCATTGGGAACACCGATCCGTACACGTGTACATGTATGCATGACGACTACATAGATAGAGAGGAAGAGGAAGACGAAGAGGAAGAGGAAGAGAAAGTGCGATGCGTCCCTCGACGGGATCTACGGTCGGTCCTCGTCGTCGGTCGCTCGACCTTGCAGACAGAGGAGAGAAGAGAGGAGAGGAGGAAAACGAAGCGGAGGGGAGGGAAGAAGAGGGGAGGGGAGGGAAGGGAGAGAAGGGAGGGATGGGAAGAGCGTCGCGCATGTTCCTTGGCGTGCTTGGGATTGACGGAGCTGGAGCTGGTCCTGGTGCTGGGCGTCGTGCCGTACCATGCCGTGCCTCGAGGATCAGCGGATCTTAGGCTATCTTGCGTGCGCGCATACGAGCGTCGAGAAGGGAGAAGAATCACCCGGCCTCTTTCCCGGTACAACCCATCAAGATAAGAGCAAGAACTTGTCCGACGAAAGGCAAGGTGCGGACGAAAGCTAGCTTATGATAAGTCGCCCCGGTAGACGGTGGACCGACGTATCAAGCCCCGATCCTCCCGTCCCCTCCAGAGACCCATGACAAGCAGAGTGAAACGACGCCTCCGTAGCTCCCGCCCTTGGAACGTGGCGGGCGGGCGGTCTTTCTTTCTTGGCGTCGTGACGGCACCGACTGACCGCTTGCCCCGTGTCGTGACTTGGCGTGGAGACGTGATTCAGGTGTCGAGCGTCGACTGGTCCTTGCCGGAACCTCTTCCTGCGTTCGTCCTCCGTCTTCGTACACGGACGCCGATCCGCGCAGCGAGCCCTAACCCCTTTGTTGAAAAGGGAAGCAATCCGACGTCCGCCATTTCTCCTCCGTACCCAAGGCTTGCCAGTCGAGTGTGCCGATCCCTGACGTCAAGTGAGAAGGCTTGACGGCTTGGGTAGGGCCCAGGGTGGTGAAGAGGTCAAGGTGCTTTTCAGGCATGCGTCACGGAGGCGGAGAGGACGTGATGTATCTGGCATATAGTAGCGGTCCGTTTGGTCTCTCCGCGGCTGATTTCGTCGGAGAGCGTTCGGGTCGACATCGTAGATGAGGTGGAACGAGATGCTGGGGTGGGGCGGTCAGTTGGGGTTTCTGTGTGGGGGTAGGAGAGGAGGTCGGATGGGGCAGGTGGCAGGGGCGGTAGGGTGGGTAGAGGTAGCGAGTGGAGAGGCGACGTGGAGGGCTTGGATTGTAGGGTGGAGGTGTGGACGTGGTGGGCGCCGTCGGGGCGGGTCACGGCGAAGAGTCGGCGTATTTCGAGTGGCAGGCATGGCTGGAGTGGTTAGAAGGACCGGTTGTCAAGAGAGCTTGGCTAACTTGTTGATGAATGACGATGGTTCATGCGATGCTTCTCGCTGGCAGTGGAAGCGGAAGAAGAGACTTGATCTTCAGACGAAAACACACGCATTGGGATCCTATCCGTACGTGGAGAATAGGTAGACAAGGAATCAACAACAAGTAGACTCTGCTTGACTAACGATGCGTTGTACATTTGCAAATCACGGCCGTTATACACTCCGCCAAGGCGACTTCTTACTGAAGCGAATTTTCACAGGAGGAACGCTGGATCCCATGCCCTCCTCATTCCGACAACCAACAATCTTTCTCCTACCTGTTCATCGGCCCCATATCGACCCAGTCATCAACAATCCTCGCAGCACATGCAGCAATCGGCACAGCAATCGGCGGTCTCGTCCATCACACAGCAACAGCAAAGGGTGGCCATGCTAAAGAAAGGTCAGCAAGATAAGACATTGCTCCACTTCAACCGCACTCTGTGTCGGCGCAGGAGTATCGGCGGGCTACGTACAGAGCACCGAGACAGCCACCACCACCCCTCTGCTTCTTTACAATAACTTGCTGCGGCGGAGCTTGCTGGTATTGCATCTGAACCAGAGACGTTTTCGTTAGCTCGCCGATCCACCAATAATCTCACCAGCCGATCCCTAAGATCGAACGACGGAGTAGAGACATACAGGCGGGCCTTGGTTGTAGCCATATCCGGGTTGTGGGGGAGGGTAGCCCTGGGGAGGATAGCCGCCACCGTAGCTGGTTCGAGTATCAGCGAATGCACGGTAGATCGGACGAAAAGGTGCTTCTGCGATTCTGGAAAGCGTACCTTTGAGGCGGATATTGTGGGGCTTGGTTGTAATAGCCCTGGTTCGACATTGTAGAAGGTAGTGAGGCGATCGACTGTTGTGCCCAGTGTCAGCAACCGTGCCAGCGTCCCAACCAGAGCGGGAAGGCTCACAGAAAGAGATAAAAGATCCTTAAGCTATACTATAGCGACTCGCAAGTTGATGATGTTGACAGATGCCTTCCCTGTGCGAAGCGGACGTGCAAAGATGGAATATTTGGTTGTGGAAGTTGCGACCGAAGCAGACTTCAGGCGGGTTGAGCTGCGAAAGGCATGGATGGCATCACCTGGTTTTGCCGATGGGGCACTGTACTATTCGTACAATAGTTGTACTGTACATAAGATGAACCTTGAACCCTGTTCGGACGAACCAGAGGACGAGGAATACGCATTTTCCCTAGCGCCTTACTGAATTGTCTGTGCGGAACTGCTTCAGCTGAGGATCCGACGGGAGCTTTTGTTACTATATCTGGCCCAAACATCTACCTCTGTATGTTACTTGCCATCTTGACTTATCTTTTTGTCTGGCTAGAACTCTGTACGTCTCTGGTCGAGGGGGTCTGACGAGCCACTGTGCATGCGTAGGCAAATACCGCTGAGCCACCGTGCCTTTTAGCTCCGCGGCAGTTGGAAAAGCTGGTTTGTGCGCCAGGCGATTCCTGCGGGTTGTAGCAGTGGCAGTGCTTTGATTGACGCCTGTGTCAACCCTGAGTGTCACATGCTATTCCTCGCCTTCTGTTTCAACGACGTGCATTATACCTAATTCAATTCATCCAAAAGACGTATAACCAACATTATCTGATGACCTGATACCAACTCCACTTCGGATAGTACTGGACGTTAAACCCGGCGAAACAGATAACCTCCGGTGTGCGGAGCTAGACATATCCGGTGGACCTGTGGGTCTATCCTCTGACAACATTACCGTCTCCAGCTCTTCATTCTGCGTCGTAACAGGTCCTTCTGGGCTGGGCTTCAACAAGCCTGCAGCGTTGAGGAAGTTGACATAGTCCCTCGCCCAGGTCAGTCCATGCCACTTCGACACTGGCTTCATGGGTTTTTCGGCTGGATTTTCAGCGTCGCTATAATTCGGCGCAAGTCGTCTCAAGGAGTCCAGACTTGATAGAGCGAGTACGATTTTTACACCCATCCACAGCATCCACGGGTATGACCACATGTCATCGCAGAGCCTTGAGGCAGTCACTGAATCCAGGTTCCCAACGGGGAACTCGTGCAGCTTTCCAGGACAGCCGTCCCAGTCGTCTCTCGTGTGTACTGACGGCGGGCCCTGGCAAGACTTTGATCGGCACATGCCTGGAAAGCCTTCATCAAGGGCCTCCCTTTGCAGCTGCCAAAGACTCCCCACTGTGACTGTATCCGCCGATCGAACTCCATCGGGGAGGTGGAGTAAAAGACTGTAAACGGCCCTTGCGCATCTCTCCGACTCTGCGGTCCGGCTGAAGGCTCTTGATTTACTTGTCATTTGACCACCGAAGAATGCTTGAACCGCCCAAGTTCTGAGAAGGGTGACGACAAGAGTGTGCGGAGGCTGTTTCTTTTCCACGTCAAGTACAGCAATTTCGAGGGGTTGTTGCCAGATCCCGTTCTGTGAAATGAACTCTGAGCGTAACAGTTGAAGTCGTGCCCGCTCCGGGCCTTGCCTTCCATAGCCATCCCGTGAGTAATTTGAGCAGTTGAAGTCATGCGGGAGTAAGTGGCATTGCACTATCATGCTTGCAACAGCATAGCTGGCCTCGACCAGTCGAAGCTCTGATGAGCCGGCGTCGCGAAGGAGCATCCGCAGCCCATTGACGTCCAGACCGGTAACATGCTGGGAGGAAGCGACCACTGTCCAACGTTCCAAAAAGGGTTCAGTGACCTCAGGATTGGCAAGCTTCTGTTGAGACAACAAGTCATTGTGCTTGTCTGACTGCAGCTTATCCCAGGTAACTTTCCTCTTGGTATTCAGTTGGCTACACAACCAATTTGGCACAGGGGAAGGTGTCTGCCTTTTGCCGGTTCGATGATCTTCTGCAGTGGCTTTTCGCTGCGTTCCTCGCCTGTGTTGAGTCAATGATGAACGGCACTCTTCCGTCATCTGTAAATCCTCGGACAGGTGTAACAGCCATAAGCGGTCCGGGCCATAAAGGGAGTTAGAGTGCCAACTCGGTCCCGTGTACTTGTGCCAGTCCCGACCGTAGAGTGGAGAATTTATTGTAAGGATAGCTCGCATGCAGGTTGCAAAGCCAACGTTGCCAAACATTGCAAACGGAAGCCACCATTCTGCGGCACGTAGACCAAGATACAAGGTTAGGAAAGAAGATGTACTCATGATGACGAACAGAGGTATATGCCAAGACGGGCCCTCTTCGTAATCGTCTCTCCTCATGTTGCGTTCCATCGACATAACAACTCTTTTCGGACTATAGGCCATGCGAACTCCGAAAGGGAGGTTGGTCGACATAAAACCAGCCCGGAAGGGTTGAATGTCTTTAACAGGAATCGTTGCTTGCCTGGTGCTCTGACCCACTAGCATTGCCGTCCAGACGCTGAAAGAGTAGGAACCCAGAAGACCTAGAGAGACGAATGTAGTTGTCATCACATCCCGCTGAGCGCGCCAATTGAGCACAACAAGGACTGCGTTCGCCGAGAGACACAACCCAATGACTAGCAAACTGGAAAAGTATATTAGAGGAACCTGAACGTTAGCGGTAGTCGTTAGAGTGTGAGAAACATCCGGCCAATTGATGCAAGCAAGAGATCTACTGCTACAACGTCCACTATCGGAATGCTTGGTTTGATCGTGATTGAGAGGCAGATCTTTGAACTTTCCACATCTGGCCCACTGCGCAGCATAAAGCCGGGTCGTTTCTGTGGCATTCGGTCCCGCAGCTTCAAAGACAGTAACAACTGTAGCTTCGCAGATCCTTGCTGCATTTGGTATCTCGTCAGCAAGCCACCACGGCTCCCTGCCAAGATTTGTCTTATCACCCTCAACATTATCCCTTCGCTGGATTCCAACGTTCGATGTACTTGAGGCAAAGGACACGCGGGAGCCGCACAGCCGAGACGCGATATGCTTGAGAAATCTTGTCGTGTAAAGTGGTTCATGCAAAGGGGCTTCTAAGGCTGATGGTTTTCCCAATGCTCGATATCCAGTTGTCGAAGCGTTCCGCACCACGGCCTCAACGTCATCTCGAAACCGGAGTCCCTCTCTTCCTGTGCCCATCACTCTTCCGTGGATCCAGAAATGTGCCTCGTCCTTGGGCTTTGGATCAATAGTCTGCTCAAGCATACTGCGTGGTCCTTTGAGCTCAAAGCCAACGTTACCGCCACTGATGCTCGTGACGTCGGCAAGAACCTCTGATCGACCCTCATGTTGCCTCCCGATCAATCTTTTCATAAAAGCTGAGTTCCCCAGGCGGATCGCGGTAACTATTGCAGTAATGAGGCCGATCGGAGAGGCGGCATAAAGGTACACCTGCGACGGCTGTGATATGGTTTTGAAGTACGACTTGACGTTTTTCTCCCCAATAAGGATCAAAAGAGGCACAACATTAGCCACCAGCGAAGCCCAAGCATCGCTCGAGCCCGTAATCGCCAGAGCGCCGCTGTTATCCGTCGGGGCCGCGCCCGACTCAGCCGCCAAGCCAAGCAGCAACAAAGTGCAACGAAACAACCTTTCCATATTGTGCTGAAGCGTTGGCACGCGGAAACATCAATCAAACAGACTCGATAAAGAACATGAGAGCAAACCCATCAAAGATATAGCCCTCGAGCACACGCCGACCCGGACTGCTGGGAGTTCGTCCGTCCGCCTCGAGAACCCCCCATCACGCACGCATGCCTGCATGCCAGCGGTGGTGGTGCGACTGAGGCAGTGGGTCTGAACAAGGTACGAATACCTTGCAGCACACTGCCCTCACGACGCGGTAATACGTTTCATGACAGGGGCATTTGGTGGATTCCTAGCAGCCATGACCTGGGCGCGCGCTGCCTGAACGAATCTTTGCCCGGCATGAAAAAGAAAAAGAAGGGGTGGAGTGCTAAAAACAGGCAGACGAGGCATCCCGTCCTCGAGAGCGCGCGCTTAGAGAGATGAAAAGTGGACGCTGGTCGGCTTGGTACATAATGTACGTGGCTTGCAGGGATGGTGCTAGGGTCCTAGGGATGAAAAGGGACCACTGGTAGAGACGGGACGGCACGTTAGTGCTGTACGGAGCGTTTGATGTTGGTCCGTGACAGGCTGAGAGGAATCGGGGTGCGAATAAGTTGACATGCTGCTTGCCGTTCACTGTCGAGGCGGAGTTTCGCCTTCGGTGGGAGGCTGCATTACGACGATGTGGCTGGCGCGAGGCTTGGGATGATTGTTTCCCTGCTTGGATGTTGATACTGGGGTAGTGAGGCTATGAGGGAGACACAAGGCTACCAGCTTGAGATGTTGTAGGTAACACCGCACCTACCTATAAGTGGAATAGATCGTCACGTGACTACGCTTCATCCAAGTCCATGTGACAAACGGAGTTGTCTGCCTCAGCGGCTTCTACGTGTACATAGCATTGTTTAACTACTGCTTCACTTGAATCATACAGGATAGGATGTGAAATATCCTACTGGAGTAACTCGAAGGTAGCACAGGGCAACTTCAGTCCAGCTACTCCGTAAAGGTACTACCGTGTATGTGATCGATGCTTGCTTCTAAGATTATGGCTTTGTTATATTATATATATATGACGGCAACAAGCCTACCTGACTCGTGAATATAATGAAACAGCGACAAAGCAAAAAGGACAAGATACAGATCATAGAACAGTATGACTCGACAGTGCCGTCAACTCGTCACTCGTGGTCATTAAATGGACGAAAATAGAAATACACAACTCCCCGTCAGGTTGTAAGCTGACAATCAAAACTTCCACACCACCTGCAACCCACGCACAGTCAAGACAGTCAAGCTACGAAAGGCTTCGACACAGTATGTGACAAGGTCCAAGAAGAAAGAGAGAACCAGACAATGAGTAAGAAGCAGCAGATGCTACATTCGAGTAAAGAAATCGGATCCACCGAGACCAGCATGAGTCTGCTGGCCCAGGTTGGATACCGCAGAAGAGTACAAAGGATCAATGAACGGAATAAGTTCATCAGGAAAAGTATTCACGAAATCGAGCGGAGCTTCGTCGAAGAACTGCTCGAGGGACTGGAGTGGTGCGTTGTCGTAATCGGCAGCGACGAGGGGAGCTTGGCTGGGGTGCATGGCGTCATCGAAGCTTGGGGGGGAATCGAAGGCTTGGGTGTCGTGGTACTGATCGCTGAAGCCGTTGTTGCTCGAGTCGTTGCTGTAGGTGGTCTGCATCGGTAGGGCGGCAGGATATGCGTAGGACTCATCAAGCGTCGCGTTGTCATCAGCTTCGCCGCTTCCATCGGAGAGTGGCATGTTGTCTAGAACGACCTCCTCCACTTCCTTCATCCACATCTTCAAGACATCCATTGAGGGATGGTCCCCACCGCCCTTGCCGCCTCGCTTCTCCTCGTTCTTCCCCTTGGCACCCCTTCCGCGCTTGCGTGGATTGAAATGAGTACGTCGCAGGTGAGCGGCAGCGTTGTAGTAAGCGTTATACTTCTTGCCCGTTCGGCACGCTTTGCAGCTGGCGAGAAACTTGTGGTCGGGAGAGATATCGACCGTAACCCAAGTCTTGCGAAGAATGCCGTGTGCTCGGTCGACGTGCCTACGCAGTTCGTGCTCGCCTTTGAAGCCTTCGGGACGCTCATCGCAGCGCGGGCACTTGACTCGTGGGTGAGCGGGGCGTTGATAGGTCGCTTTGGGTATCATGGCAACGTCCTTCGGTGGACCGTCTGCGAATTGGATTCGCAACATTTTGTGCTCGGAAGGCGGGTAACTCGATGCTGCGTTTCGGTTGTCTGGATGTTTCGGCGCAATAGGTCTTGATGCGTAGGTGAGATGCTCAGATCTGCGGCGAGCTGCCTTCAAGTGATTCGATGAAGCGGAAGCCGAAGTATTGCTTTCATCTGAGTGTGACCGCAGCATGCCATTTTCCTCCACAGCACTCGACGACTGCAACAAGGGTGCTTCAATAAGAACAGAAGAAAACGGAGGAGAAAAGTGTACATCATCAACGATGCCACCAGTATACTGAAGAACTTGATCATGCGATGGAAGACCAATACCGTCTTCGTTGCCCTTCATCAATGATGGGGAGAGATCAAGTGGAGATTGAATTCCACTATTGCTGCAACTCGAAATGCGAGACTCGACTCGCAACATGTCAGAAAAATCAAGACAGAAATCAGTACTAGCCAAGCTATGTTGGCGACTCATGCTGCTGGCAAGCGTTGTGCCGCTCGTCAGCTCGCCCGTCGTCGGAGTGCTCGGACTTTGTGGGGGTTGCATGATGTTACCGCCTGCTACTGCTTGCTTCACTAACGGCGAAAGTCGAGGAGCCTGCTCGTGGCGATGCTCACTACAGCACACGGTGGGCGAAGAATCGAAGGACGGACTCGGTCGGTTGTCGAGACCGTTAGAGGCTCGAGAATACCAATCTTCCGGGTTGTCGTAGACCGCGACCTCGGGTACTCGGGGTAGCGGAATCCTCTGAGATCCAGTCCTGCGAAGCTTGCTTGCATTTCCCAACGTGTAGTTGCTGAACGGCTCGTCATGGCTGGTCTCGAAGTCGGCGATCGCCAGGGGCGGGACGCTCGGGTCGTAGCTCAGGAAGGTATGGCCGTGCTGAGAGGCGCTGGACCGCTTCCGTGACATGGGGACCGCGGCGGGAGCGGACCGTTGTGACCAGTCTCTGGTCAGGTCGGGCCCAATCAAATCGGCCTGCGTATTGTTAATTCAATGGCCGGGAACAGAGAGACCAAGAATGGATTCATACGGAAGCCAGTGCCTGGGCGGACGATGCTCCGTAAGAGACGCTTCGGGGAACATTGGCCTGAGAACGCCGGGGAGAAGTTGTACTGGAGCCATTATGGATCCTCAGCGTTTCTGGTTCGAGGACGGAGGTCAATTGGTGGGCCCTCTGTGCCCAGAGTCGATGTCGCTCCTCGTCCGACCGGTGCGAGTTGGTGGTCCAAAAGAACTGCTTCTCTTGGAGGAGGACCTTGATGAGAGGATCGTCAAGGTGGGTGAGGTTGTCCATGAGGGCTTATATCTCAAAACTTCTGTAAGGTAGTTGAAGATCAGTTGGAGATCAGTCGGTATGGTCTGCAGGACTATCGTTGATCGGCTGCTGAGGCTCTCCATATTAGCATGACAAGTTCAGTTCCAGAGGATGTCGTTGACGATCCCACTCACTTTGAGCAGATTCGTGAAGACTCTTGGGGTGGCGAACAATGTCTGAGCGTCAATCGTCCACGAAGGTAAGGCGAACAAGCAGAAGGTGTCAATGAATGAAGAGACGAGTCAGATTCGCCAGGAAGGCAGAGATTATGAACAAACGAGAATGGTACTGTAATCAATCAGCAGGCCTTGGTGGTCAAGGACCGATGTGGTGTGCGGGATAAGCCAGAGAGTGCTACTGTAAGTTACAGGTAGTGGAGCAAGGAATTGATCACGCAACACAACGCCCCATTCGGATTATTGGGTCAACCTGCATGCTCTCTAACTTATCTTCACCTAACTCAATCTAAGTGTATTCAGTTGCAATTCGTTGTGCAGGTTGGTTGCGCGATGAGCGAATTATCTTTGTGAAAAAGGTGAGGCAGCCAAAGGGAAGACAGCCGCAAAGCCGAGGGCGTGGGGTTTGATACCGCTTAACTTAACTTACATGGACCTAATGTACAGGCTCTGTACAGGTTCTGTTACGGGCAAACCCATCACTCCCCGGCCAATGGTGCCATAGTATGCGAATTAATGTCTCTCTCTCTCTTGCTTTGATGCCTGCTCTCGATACCTGCACAGTGCATATGCCAGCCCACTCAGAGCGAGCCACGTTGCGCCCGGCTACTGTCACCTGTGCGGTCCCGAATTCGGTCAACAACCCCCACCCACCGGCGTTTTTCAGGCTCCCCCTTAGAGTAAGTCAAGATGGCGATGATGATGAGAGATTTTGGATCGAGTAGTTGGACACGAAGAATCCATCACAGACTTGTCTTATCTCACCACTCTGCTTACTGCCCCTACGTCCTCCATATCTTTTCTATTGGACGGTACTTGTAACTGCATCTCTAAGGTATTAGCAACCACAACCCCCCCTGTGCCGCACTGGGCCAATACTGTTCTGTTGACAACCTTTTTCCCCCACACCATGTATGTAGACTTGATTGCAGGCAAGAATATAGCACTCAAGGTGGGGTTCTTCAAGAGTTGGAAGCAGAAGCCAAAACCGCCCGTATCGTTCGTGCAGAGGTCGTCCGATTCTACCTGTACGTGCAGCTCTCCAAAGCTTCACAATATATTCAGTTATGGATCGGGCTTCGCTCTGAAAGTGGACGCCTTCACGACCGAACATGGCTTTTCGGAGCCTGTTGCAGACTTGGATCCGTCAGTTCTACAGTACCTTGGCTTAACTAGCTCGCAGCCTGATCCTTCTCGGGCAGAATCTGTCATGTATATGTCCATACGGATTCCTCCCGAACGATATAGCCAGGATAACGCACATTCTACGAGTCGGATCATCGCCCTGCTCACCTAAGGTACTGTATACTGGATCCGTCCGATCATGCACATCAAACTCTTGAACTAGGTAGATGTCATGATCTCAATATCCAAGTCTAAAATATGTACATTGTCCTCCACATAGGACCCTTTCAGCCGTGCCACTGTGAACATCGTTTGCAGTAGTGCCAACCGTCGCTGAAGCTTCTTGGCCGCTCTGGCGGAGCACGAGGAGCCTCTGCAGGCGCGATTGCTGGCGCGGGGGTCGGCCCCGTCTCCTCTATGGTAACTGTGAATGATGGCGTCTGAGGATCGTCCAGAGACGACAGAGCCCGCTCCACCGTCTCTTCTATGGTCACTGTGGATGGCGTCGGGGGATCGTCCATAGACCAAGGAGCCCGCTCCGCCGTCTCTTCTATCGTAACTGTGAATGGCGTCTGAGGATCGTCCGAAGACCCCGGAGCCCGCTCCATGGTCTCTTCTATAGTTACTGGGGAGGTCGAATGCGCCGGCGACTCTGTCAAAAACTCCCAAGCTTCATTCACAGCGCGCTCCGTGCTAACGGGAGAAATGGTAGTCGCACTCGCGTCGGAAGACTTCGGTGACAGCCCCAGCAATTTCCCGAAGTCGATCATGGGCACAATGCTCTCCGCCAACCCCAAAGCAGTGGACGCGATCGCTTGCTCCGAGCTGCCATCACTGTCCAGGCCAGCTGGAGACGACAGGGAAGGTGCTGATGCGGAGCCAGTCTGCTCTACTGTTTGCGGAACAGCTGGTGAAGGGAGCATCAGCACCGAATCTTGTTATTAAAACCCGGGCGGCACGGATAGAACTCACCCCACCGTCTTCGATCCGGCACCAGCTCGTACACTAACCCCTTCGTCGCGTAAGTCCTCGCTGCCGAACCGCCGGTTTCCCGGCCTGCGATTGGCCGGAGCGTTATAAAGGCAGATATCAATAGCGCTGCGATGAGAAGGAGGAGCTTCACGAGTACCTCATGCCAGTCGATGTCGCTGAGGATCAACCGCCTCGCCAGCGAGGAGTCAGTTGTGCTTGTGGGTACTTGGGTGCTGTTCCGCTCTTCGTCGGACGCCGTGCGCTCCCTTCTACGTGATTGGCTTCGCCGCCGTGCATTGTTCTGTTCTTTTGGCGGGATGGACTGCGCCCTGGCGAGCCGGTTCTGGGTCTTCAGGTAGTCGTCGTCGGCCTGTCGTTGGCGGCTCGCGAGGGTCACGTCGCCCGGTCTTCGGCCGCGAAAGTAATCTTGGTTCACTTCGCTTTGGGGCAGGATGGAGAAATGATAGACGGATCGGAATGTTGGTGTTGGCGTGCTGTCGTCCCACGGGTCGTGCATGAGATCTGGATGCATCGTTGGATTCGTCATTTTGAAAGAAGTTGCGACGGCGAGGTGCGAAGGAATGAATTGTTTTGGTAAAGGCATGGTACCGGTAGCATCGATTGTGTGTCCTACGATCAATAGGACTTCCACAATAGGCACACTGTTTGCGAATGATTTTGAATGAGGTAATGTTTGAAGTGAAGAGTAGATTCGGCACATGCAGTCCGCACAGGACAAAGAACTCAGACCTGTACAATGCAACGGTGCATCTTCCTTCTTGGTGCAACGCGCTTTGACAATTGAGCTTATTCGAACCGAGATGACATGTCTATGTCCAATTTCGACTTTTGATCATCACCGGATGATATCCTCCGGTCATTTCGCTCGGGAATATACCGGGAGCAATGCAATTCACACGGACCTTGGTCTGAGCAAAAGTGCTTGCCATCATTCTAGTCAAATGAATAAAGCCTATCCGGTTCTTCAGCTTGTGTCAGGGTATAACGCCAAACTCAGCACACATACCCGCTTTCGACGTAGCATATGCAAATTGGCCATTGGAACTACCTTTCATGACACCAGATATGGATGCAATGTTGACCACGCTCGAGCTGTAACCTGGGGTTGCTTCGCCGCCTTTGGCAAGTAGAGGTAAGAAGGCAGCGGTGGTGAAGAATTGGGCGGTAAGATTCGTTTCGAACGTTTCCTGCCAGTTTTCGGGCTCACTCTTCCAAAGATGATCGGAGATGCTTTGGGCAGAACTGAAGTCTGGTTTGCTGTTGGAGTATTTGGTGTTGTCATCGCGTGCAATGCCAGCTGTACCGTAATCAGCATCATCCACAGAGCACACCAGGCACACGCACCATTGTTGACAAGCAAATGTATGCCTTTGGACTGACTCTTTGCTGGCAATCTCATCTGCTAGGTTTTTCACTTGGTCTTTCTTCGTTATATCAGACCTGTCCACAAATGAGTGTGGCCACGGATGTTTGTGACGTGGGACCTCACGGCATCCTACAAACAATCAACAATGTCCGGTTGTCAGTTGCTTGAAATCTCACCCTATGATCTTGCCAGGACCTGTGCTGTACAGGTCCACAACCTTTTTCAAGTCTTTCTCCCGTCGGCCAGTGATGTAGACCAGGGCTTGAGTTATCATCAAGCCAATGCCGGTGCCGCCCCAGTGACGACACATGTGAAATTGGAGACATCAAAGAGCTTGGACAGCTTAAGATCCTCGTTGGACTTCGCAAGGCTTGCCATTGTCTTCACGGTTGTAAGGGTTGTTTGATTAACGAAAGCTCTTCGTACGGTTGGTGATGACCTGGTTAAGAGTTGTAACATTTAGCATTGACTTGACCACAGGGTAGCTGCTTATAAGACTTGAGCCGTCTAATCATGACGTTTGGTCAGTCATGACGTCTGTCTCATCCAGGGCGCGAGGCTCCCAGAGACAGCTACAAGCACCTATGTACGATTTCTCCTTTGAGTTAGTAAGGTATGGTAGACATGATATTGATTTATGTCATTCAAGGTTGAAAGTATAGCCAACCGAACCATCAGTTGCAGGTAATCATATCTATCAGGTACCTGGCCTTACCTTAAGGTAAAGGTACCTTACTGAAGTCCAATTGTTCTGCTGCTGCCTTAGCTTCATGAGCTTAGGGAACGCTAACCGGAAACGTGGTCGCCCACAACCTCGATCTCGCTTAGATAAGCAGCTTTTATAGCTACCCCAAATTTTCTACCATCAAAGACATCGAATGTCCTACGCCACGGACAGTGGTTGTGCGAAGAATGGATCTGAAAATGCTGGCATAGACTCATGTTACAAGCACTGCCTCCCCTACTATTTGTAGCCAGCAATCCAGTATTGGCGAGCCGGTAACCTGCTCAGGTGCAGCGAATGTCTTGTCAAACTGAGAAAATCAAAGACATCCATGGCTGGAAAGTCTTAATTTCTTGGACGACGGTCTAGTGACTATAGCGGCCATTGCTGCGGCCTTACATGACTACCTTTGAATAGGGTGGGTGACAGGGTCAGTAGAATTAATTGAATAGTTTTATTATTGTACTGTTTGTACATTATAATCTTATCAAAGATGTATAGCAAATAGTATAATAAACAAACAAAGAAAGAAAAAAATGAAAAAAGCAACACTCTTAAAGTCATTAATACCAGCTATAAGCAGTCAAGCACAACTGAGTGTGACTTTAACTTTTCTGCCTTCAAGCAGTGCCTTCATGCTGTGAGATCAACTCACTGCCACCTTGTGTTGCTTCTTCTGTGCATTTCACTGATATTGTTGTGACAGTGCATCCAGCTTCTAAACATCTCATATGTCAGAATGAAGTCAGTCATGACAGCTCTTGCTGCTCATTCAAGTGACTCTCAGAGCGCAAGACAGAACATTTTGTCTCAGGCATCTTCTTATTGTTGCTGCACTCTCTTGTGCCATTGAATCTGAGAGCACAAGATTCATCACTGCCTGCATGTACTCATGTGAATCAGTCTATAGAAAGTTGTTCCTATTCATTTACACTATGTAGAGTATATATAGAAAATGATGACTAAGACATAAATAAAGACATTTAATAAGAGATAAGTAAGTAACAGTATCATATTCTTCTTTACTGCATAGTCACAACAGTCTGCTAATGTAAATACAGAGATTTACTTAACATTCTGTAAAATTTTCATCTATAGTTTACATTCACATTGTTTTATTTCACTTCACATCATTATTGTCATTCAAAAGCAGCTAGAAATGTAGATTGTTGTTGTCATAATAATAAGATAAATTATTTACTGTTTACATTATCTATCTATATCATCAGTCACAATTTCTTAAAAGAAATTCTCTTCTTTTTTCTTTAATTTTCAATCACACTTTAACTTCTGTTCACTTTTCTCATCATACTTATCAATTTTTATTTACTCTACTATTATGTAAGCTTTTCATAATTAATTTATAATGCATTATTAACAATTTATAGATCTATCTTTTAAGTCTGTATTCTGTATAATTTCATCATTGTTACTTTGTCATCAAATACAGATAATAACAATTTAAATTATTACAAATCTGTTCTTAATCACTTTCACAAGATTACTGAACAGTCTCATCATAAAAAAAATATAAAAACTTTCTTTTACAATATGTTGTTGTCTCTGTTTTAATTTGAAAGCTAACAGATCATAATGTTGATTAAGCTCTTTATTCTTAATGTTGCTTTTTTTTTCTTTATTATTGATCTTAGTAATGTCATTATCATCATCATTATTAACAATACTCTTATTAACACTACAATCAATATTTCACTTTCAGATTGTTTTAATGCTGCTCTTAATATGCTGTTAATTATTCAGCAAATTACTTTTTGTATCTTGCTTGCAGAAAATTGATTTAAGAATCATTTCTTGTATGCTGCTGTCATTATAACTTATATTTGTGATGAAGTTATCTCAGAAGAGTGCAAGCATTATATGCAGAGATTAAAGTTATTTATGTTATATGTGTGAACTGAGTATAGTGATCAGTCATTGTTGTTAAGATTGTGTATAAATTGTCATTAAGACAATTAGAACAATTGTTATATTCTGTGTTAGTATTGTTTTATATTTATATAAAAGCTTATTAACTATTCTAAATTGTACTGAGTCTTCATTTTCTTCATCTATTAATTCAATAACATCTTATTGTCAACAAGCTGTCATTCTGTCTGCTGTCTCTGCTGTCATCATTGATAACATTATACTTCTTATTAACTACAATTACTCATTAGCAGAGAATGTTTTAAGCACTGTAAATAAGTTAAAAATGACTACTAAAATTCTTCATTATTGAGTTAAGAAATTTAACATTAATGTATTTATTGCTTTACTTGCATTGCTGTTCTATCTGCATCAATTACATTCTTGTTCATCATTGTGTCATTACAGTGAACAGTAATTTTGCTTTAAATATAATTTGTACTCAATTCATGACTTTTTTTTTTCTTTTTTTTTTCAATAAATAGATAGTTAATGAAATTGCTTTGCTTCTGATACTATCATTTTCTAGTTTACAAGAATCTTTTTTTTAAGTCTTTTATGTAGATTATATAAGTTCATATTTCTTTCACAAATCATCATCAGATCACTATTAATCATTATTAAAGTTAAGACTTTTTGATCTTTCTTTTTAGCTTTATTACTTGTTCACTTTAACTTCAACTCATCATGTCATTATTGTAAATCTTTATTGAGTTATTTTTAATCATTTAGTTTTTTCTTAATACTATATGATGTCAAGACTTTCACTTTCTTTTAATTACATCTCTCTTCTGTCATGAATGTTAAAATCAAATCATCAACATTTCTTTAATTTTTAATAATCTTCTATAATGTGTTCATCACATCATTCACTTCAGTCAAGATCAATTCAAAAAAAACAATACTTTAATGTGCTTTTGAAATGTTCTGTAATGAAAATACAGATAAATTTATTCATTCATAACATTTTTATATCTTATAAATTATTTTCTAAAAAAGATCTTCTCTCTCTTCTATTAAAAGCTTATATAGTTCTTTCTTTTGTCTGCAATCTCATTTGACTCAAGATATGATTAAAAGTTCTTTATAAAAAGATAATGATGATTTTTTTTGTTTAAAAATCTTATTAACTTCAGAACTTAATTGCTGCACAAATAGTTTAGCTCATTTTAGACTGCTTTGCAGCTCTGAATTAGCTCAAAATTCATCAACATTAAAGATATATGCTTTTATAAATCAATTATTATAAATTAAATTTCATAGAACACACTCTGTAAACATTTTTAATGCATAAGTTTTTAATGAATGAGTTTTCAATATCTTATAAGACTTAAATCATTTAACTTTAAATTTCTGAGACTCTTCATTTTATATAAATATTCAGTCTTTTTTCTTTGTAGTGCTTAACTGCACTGTTTCATCATGAATCATTTTTGATTTAATAATCTTTTATAAAAGAATTTTATTAATAATTACTTGAATCATCTGTATCTGCTTAACTCATTTTAACTAATCTTCAAAGTCAGTTTTTCTCAGCAATTAGAGATCATTTAAGTTGTTTAATAATTGTAAATTTATTTTATACAGTAGATAGAATGAGCTCTGTTTAGTTATATTATGAGCTCAGATTTAAGCTGCAAAAAATGTTTACAATAAGTATTTGTCTTATAATTGAGTTGATTTACTCATAAGATATTTTGTAAGCATAAAGCTTAACATTTTATTTAGATTTTCTATCTTTTTATTTATGCAAAAATGATAAAGAATCATTGTTTTATGTTAAGTCTTAAGCTTTTTCAAATAGTAAGTTACAACATAGCTGAGAAAGTTTGTACTGTTATTGAATAATAACTTTCTCAGTAAATTATAATTTGTAAAGATTTCATTATATAGAAAATCTGCAACTATTATTTTCATTGTATCTGAAACAGCTTTAATCATAAATCAGTCTGTAACATAGTCAATTGTCATTATACTTTAGTAGTTCTTTTAAAACATTTAAAATAGTATATTTATCATGTTAATTTCTTATATTTTAAACAGTAATAAGTTCTTACAAATTAAATATAAATGTTCTTTGATCTCTTAATGTTTTCAGAGTTGTTGAGCAACTTAACAGTTAAAACAATGTTTTATAAATAATTTAATATTCTACAATAATTCATATCATTAAGCTCAAAGTCAAATGACTTTTAGCAGTCTTAATGCTTCTAAATGCTCATATTTAATGTATATATGTTTCAAAAAGTCTGCACAGTACTGAAACTGTAGAAATGACATTTTATCATCATTTTACTTTTAAATTAAATATAAATTGTTCAATTTCAAATTATAATGCAGCTGAAATTGATTTGTTACATTGTTTTTACATACATACTTATAAAACAATGACTTTTCAGATTTTGTATTATCTTTTAGATACAATATCATTGTTTTTTTTCATTTTACAGTGTTTAGTTCTTACAGAGCATTTAAGAACACTTTATTTACTGAGTCTTTCTCTATAAAATTAAGTTAAGAACTAATTAAATCTAATATAATAGTTTAAACTTTAAATCAATATTGAATGTCAAGATTATATTACTGAAATTCATTAATTCATTGAGTTAGTTATTTAAATGAGTGTGATGTATTCTTTAAATATTGTAGATCTTCATAATTCATAATGATAGTCATAATATAATCATTTTCAATATAGTACTGTTAAGTTCAAAATGCATACTTAATGATCAATAACTTCTTTTTATAAACAGTGTTAGATATATAACTCACAATAGCTATGCTATTAGTGTGGTGCCACCTTTTAACAGGTTATGAGCTCAGGTTAGTGCAGTTATTCTTGCATAAAATAGTGCCTAGGCCATCTCTGCTGGTGGTTTAAGTTCATGGTGAGAGAGTAAGCTCAAAGGTTGCAAGTTTGAATTGCTGTCTGTGCACACTCTTTACATCTGCAGGTTGATTGTGAGCTGATTGTGGGTTAGAGAGAGTGTTAAATATATAACTTACAATAGCTATGCTATTAGTGTGGTGCCACCTTTTAACAGATTATGAGCTCAGGTTAGTGCAGTTGTTCTTGCATAAAATGGTGCCTAGGCCACCTCTGCTGGTGGTTTAAGTTCATGGTGAGGAAGTAAGCTCAAAGATTGCAAGTTTAAACTGCTGTCTATGCACACTCTTTACACCTGCAGGTTGGTTGTGAGCTGATTGTGAGTTAGAAAGAGTGTTAGATATATAACTCACAATAGCTATGCTATTAGTGTGGTGTCATCTTTTAACAAACAGAATAATTGAACTCTGCATCTTGTAACTTTTAATCATCATAAACAACTAAATGAAGTTTATTATTCATTTTATTCTGCATCAAAGCACAGTCAATTGTCTATTTGAAAGTGTCTGTTTTAATAGTAAATGATTTGTGTACAGTTACTTAAATAAGTATTAATTTGAATGTAAGTGCATTCTTAAGTTATTGAAAGACACTATTACATAATGTATTTCAGATAATGAGTCAATTCTTCTTTATACATAACTTAACATCATTTTTCTTAAGTAAATTCAATAATGATGCTGCAATTTATGCAAATCCTTATATAAACTGTCAGTAATACAAAGTCAATTTAAGAAACTATTATACATAATGTGCTGTCTTTAAAGCAGATCAATTCTTAATGACTGATATTTTAATAAAGATCAGTCATAATGTGTCTTGTCTTATAATATATTTATAAAACTTAAGAATTTTTATCTCAACAGTGCACTTATTAAACTTAATATATAATTTATGTTTCTTTAAGATACTGAGAATGATTTGTAAGTGTTTCTAATGATTTGAAATTGAGTCAGAAAGAATCAGTATGTTGTTAAGATATATTAAATAGAATTTGTTGAGTAAGTTCTGTAATATAGAGTTCATCATTAACTGAAATGTCATTAAGACATTGTATAGTTCAAAGAACATAGCTGTGAACTTATATTTATTATAATAAATGTTGAAGACTGTTAAAAGGTGGCACCACACTAATAGCACAGCTATTGTGAGTTATATATCTAACAAAGACAGTCTTTTTTGTATCATTTTTGATCACATAAACTTAATAATAGCTTAAAATAAGATTAAGCTTGATTAAATATTGAGCTTTATCAATTTAATTTAGATATTTCTGAATTCAGAGAAGTGAATATTCATTTTTAACAGTAATATTGTTTAACACTCTATAATTAATATACATTTATTATGTATTCTTCTTCTTTTTAATGAACAGAATCAGAAAGTCTTATAAACTTATAAATTTACAAATTAAATCTTTATTTAATAACTTCATTATCTGTTTAGTCTGTTTGTTCAGCTGTAGCTGTGACAGAGAATAAGCATTTATGTTAATAGATTTAATATCATTAATGTTAATGCTATGTTTAAACATTCATTTAAATGATAATTTGTCTGATAAAGTTAATTTAAATACAGATTGAAACTCTTTAATAACAATTTATAATCATTTATTTATAACAGTTAACAATTCAACTTCTGACTTCTTTAAGTTTTGTTAAATCACTAATAAGTATTTAATAATTTTATACTTTCAAAGTGTCTTTATAGCTGCACACTCTTCAATTACATTTAATGTTAACTCATTTACAGCTTATTGTCACTTTTTTAAAAATAGATAATAATGTTTCTGTTGTTGATTTTAAATCATCATACAGCTCATAGCTTAATTAATTTGAGAATTAGTGACTTTCAGTTAGATTAATCTTAAAATAGAATTATGTTCTTAAAGATTTATAATTTATGCTTTTAATTGTTGTTAAAAGCTATTTATCTTAAAATGAAAGATCAGCTTTACAGTTAATTAAATGATTTGTTTATTTAACAAGAATATTTTAAGTAATTTGATTTTATATTAATTATTAATTAATATTTAATTGACAATTATCAAAAAAATATATATTCAGTCTGCATCTAAATTAATTAGTACTTTCATATTTATCTTGTTCAGTCTGTCTTGAATGTGATCTGCAAAAATATATGAATTTAAATTGAGAACATTGATTTAACTAAAGATTATACTTAATAATAAGAATTTCAGATCATTCAGTGTGAATGCTTTACTCAAATCATTATTGAGTTGAATAGAAGCTTTTATTAACTTGTTCATAAATACTTTTATATTTATAAACAACTTTAATTTTTCAAATTATTTAAATCAACTTCAACAATCTTTAACTTCTTCTTATTTTTATTTTTATCTTTATTTTTATCTTTACTCTTATCAGTATTCTTGTTGTCTCAGCAGTCTTTAGCTATATGTAAGAACTTTTTATAATGAAAATACACTTTATTCTTTTTACATCAGATTCAATAAGCTTCTGTATTTAACTTATTTAATTTAGATATGATTGATTTCTCATAGCTTTGAGATTAATCTTAAGAATTGTTTAATAAGTTGTTATGATTTAAATTTAAGTCATTAAAGACATTAAGATGACTTTTATTATGTGTTTTTTAAAGATTTTATTTAATTTAATTAATTCATTGAATTAACTCATCAAGAGTAATTACTTCAGTCTTTAAATATTTTTAAAGTTTAAATTAAATCTTTTACTTTAAATTCTGAATGAACTGTCATTTCTGTTCATATTTAACTGATATAAATTAAAGAAATTATACAATTTTTGTAAACTTTACTTCATATTGTCAAACTGATTTTGTTTGTTTCAGTGTCTCATAACAGCAATGTTGATGTTTCATTTCATTAACATTTTCAAAAATCAGTAGAAATGCTAAAAAAAAGTTATTTATATTTTGAGATTTAATATTTAACAGATTTTTTTCAGCTTAAAGTTGTTTTTCTTTTTAAAGTCATCATACTTTAACAATATCTTTCAAATAACTGATTATAACAGTGATCTTTATTTTATCATTTAGAAGTCAATTCATCAATATTTTGTAAAATTAAAAGTAAGCTTTCATTTTAAGAATTTACATCTCTGCAGTGTTCACTTTTTAACTACTTTTATAAATAAACAATATCTTCATTTTCAAAGAATTCTTAAACACTGCTGTAAAGAAAAACACTATTATATTAAATATTTCTTAAGTCTCTGAAGCTGCATTAAATAAAGATATGATCTCAGATATAAAGCTAAAAATTAATTAATTAACATAAATATTTCTTAATTAAGTCTGAAGAAATGCAATTTAACTTGTTATTGTCTTATAATTAATTTAAAAAGCTGTTTCTGACACTGCTGACTAATTAATGATAGTGAGTTTGTTCATTATTATAAAAATAAAGTTGAGCTTTATACTAAGAAATTATAAATAATTAAAGACATTAATTAATAAATCAATTCTGATTTAATTCAAATTACTGTTGAACATATTACAATATAAGAGAAATAGAACTTTTCTTTATATAATACAGTATAAAATTTTATTTCTTTATTTTATAGTCTCAACACTGAAGTAATGATGAGCATTGATAAAAGAGTGAATACATAGTTTATGCATTACTGCATTAGAACTTTCACAATTAAAATATAAATCAAATCAGTTCAGACTGAAGCTTGAGTCTTAAAGCTGCTTAAAAGTATGTTTTAAATCTTTGATGCTATTAGATGTGAATCAGTCTGTAGAAAGTTGTTTCTATTCATTTATGCTATGTAGAGTATATATAGAAAATGATGACTAAGACATAAATAGGGATGTTTAGTAAGAGATGAGTAAGCAACAATATCACACTTGGCAAAGGCGCCAGTCACATGGTGAATGGGATTCAAGCCGTGCACCGGCGCCAGAGGTGGGGAAGAATGAGCGCTCGAGCTGTTTCTTCCATATCAGATATTGCTGACGCGCAGCGCCTTGTCTCTTCTCCAGAATCTGCAACGTTCCTTTCAGCGAATTTGTGTCCTCATCTCGCGCTTTCCCTCGCTGCAGTAAACTCTGTTTCGACATAAAAGGATTGGATAGAGTTGATTGCGCTCGCATAATGGCAAGTTATGTACGAGGATTTGGTTCTAAGAACGTGCTGGATCTTCAAGATAAAACACTCGATATAAGACCACCACATACACCAAAATTGTATCTCTGAGAAGCAGCTGCTTGCATTTGATTGTACTTGTATTCGTAAACGAGTTGATTCATATGCTGCCGCTTATGGAACGCCCCCTGACTCCAAACCAAATCCTCGTGGTGATCCTCCTTTCTCCTCAACCTGTTCGCCCTCCGAGCTGAAGCCGTTATATTGCTATGCTGTTTCGGCAATAACTGTCTTATACTTTTGATATGCTCCTTAAGTGACCTGCTACCTCCTCCGCCATCCTCATGATTTCCGCAGTCTTCCTGTCTAATGACCATTCGGAATAGTTCGGTCAGCTCCAAGTCGCTAAGTATACCCCGACTGCGATTGTCATCTCGATCGATACAATATTCTCGTGGCAGTCCGAGGGCCTTTTCAACCCGACTTACCATATGTACGGCTACCTGCACCAGGATCGTGACCTGTAGATTACCGCTTTGCAGTGGAAAGCCGTTGAGTTGAAGGCCCGGAAGCGCGGGTAGGGATGGACCGTGGCCTGACAAGATGGGCAGGAGTGAACGATGGATCTGTGAGAAGATCACGTTGTAGATACGATGATATGGATATAGCAGTTGAGGATTAGAAGGATGATGGAGACATCGGGTTTGGTCGGACAAAGTGACATGGCCGGCTTATTGGTTGCAGCCGGACTCAAGCCGGGAGTAGCGGACGAGGAGAGGCTGCTACTGCCAGGTAGAGGAGACTCGCAACCGATGAAAGCAGTGATTGTTGAGCTTCCGAGGCAGAGCCTGTCATTTCCGACGTGCACATGGTCAAGTCCATGGTCGAAGTAGTTCGACCATGACTCATTGCTGACCGAAGAGGAACTCGTAGCTGTGTGGGTATGGTGAGGAAACGAGAAGAAGACGCTCAGAATTTTCAAGAACTTTTCCGAGCCGTTGAATATGTCGCCGATGTGATTGGAGTCGTGGTCGTTACTTCCGGTATCAATACCACCGGCACCGGCACCGGCACCGGCACCGGCTCCCGTGGCGTAAGCGAGGGCGGAGAGGCACATGGGCCGAGGAGCAGACTGGAACTGCCCCAGCAGTCTATGCAACCTCATGTTTAGTTCCGAAAGCTGTTGCACGCAGCCCTCTCCGCCACTCTTGTCCGACCGAGCGGGAGTCTGACATGTTCCCACGATCGCATCGTTCCCCAGCGTTTCCTGAAGACCTGGCGCATTGTCTGCACTCCCGACATGGACGTGCTCAGAGCTCCTGGGCGCCACAGCATCAGTATGCAATGTGCTCTGGCTGGGAACCGGTGACGTTGACGTCCTGAGACCAATCACAAAGGCATTCACTTCAGCGTTGCTTGCGTCGAGGGAGTCTGCATACAAATCGGACGGATCAGGACATTCCCAAGGCCAGGTCAGTGTCGGGACACCTTGGTGATCAGGTGAATTACATTGCGCCAGCTCCAGGGTTTGGGCTTGCCAACCGCGGAAGTCGGAGCGTACAGAGTGGGGCACACTGTTGCCGACACTGGCACCATCGTTGTTGGAAGTGTTTGGTGGCAGGGTCGTCCAAGTCTCTGATGTCACACTCAATATGCCATCATCAGTCACTGACGCCGTACTTTTTCTCCTTCTAAAGGGGTCTGCTCGTGTCGGCCTTCCCATACGCCGGGGTTTGCTAGTGATACATGTCGCACCAGCTCGTAAACATCGCGTACAACAAGCGCCGTAGCCAGCAGCTCCACGCACACACCGGAGTTTCTGTCCCCGACATCGATCGCATGCAAGTTGTCTGACTTCATTTCCTGGACTGGGCAGACCATCACTAGACATGGTTTGACGTCATTTGAATGGTAAGAGTATAAGAGCAAGAGCGATGGAACCAGTGTGTATCTATCTCATACCATTGCTGTGCGGGCTGAGTTGGTGCTTACTGATTTTTCTTCTTTGCGGGAACATCATCAATAAGGCTGAGCTGGTCAAGTGCACCTATATCTAGCACAGTCCTGCGGTGGGGTCTGAGTTGGTGTTTACGTATTTTTCTTCTTATTTGGTGGAATATGGCCGACGTTGCTGACGGGCCGTCGTTGCTGACGGGCCGTTTCGCCTCGAGCGATATACCCGTAACTCTTGCAAGGTAAAACTAAGGTATATGAGAAAGAAGGTTTACCTGGCATTAAGGTACTAGTGGGCTTACCTTAAGCTGAAACACCACGAAGGAAGAGACTACCTTAGTTCGTCACTATGTGGACCCTGAGAATGGATAAGGTAGAGATGGTTTGTATTGGTCTAACGCCTGCCTTGGCCTGCCTTGGCCTACCTTAGGCTGAAGGATCCGCGAATCTTCGACCCGTTCCACTACACTGTGTATATGACTGTACTCGTAGGTGATAGGGCCTTGGGCGAGGTACCAGGTAAGATGGAGCGTTGACCAACCCTAACCTTCAAGGGATGGCAAGTTGGACAGGATAGTGCGCAACAGGCCAGCTATCTTATTAAACAAGTACCTAGACATGTTATAACTATTGTTATTTAAGGTCGAGTAAGTTCACCAGGGTGTCTAATCTTCGTAGCCCTGTAAATATAATAAGTATTCACTACTACCAAAGTCTCTCGAGAGTCTTTCTATCCAGCTACTGGAGATCGGCTCGCTCCAATCACTTCATATAAGACTATACACAAGCTTCACTCCCGAGACCTTTCCCGCTTTCACAGTTTCCATGCCTTGTCGGACATCATGAAAGTCCCCTTTTATCACCTTGAGCGGATGGCTCTTGATCTTTCCCTCATCAAGTAGCCGCTGCAACACGTTGGTCCACTCCTCGCCAAATTTCCTGAAGTCATCACTCCCCTGTCCCCCGTGCGGAGCAGGCCATGCGATATCTTTTCCAAGCATGGTGGGGCCCAGGACCCAGTCGGCGACCACCACCCTTCTTGTCTTGGCCACCGCTTCGGGATACGGATCCAGCGCGGTGTACTTGCCGCCAGCGCGACCAATGGCAGCATAGCACAGCTTGATGGATTCCTGCGTTGTAATGCAGTCCAGGACGTAACGCAACGAATTCTTGGTAAAAGCTCGGATGTCGGCGGCGCAGGTACCTGAGCGGTAGTCAAACGCCGCAATAGCACCGTAGGACTTCACCAGGTCAAAATTGTGGGGCGAGCAAGTCACCACGGGGTCGAGTCCGGAAAGCTTAAGCAATTGAATTGCCGCGGTGCCAGTGGCGGTACTTTCGCCATAGACGAGCACGGGAAAAGGCTTCTCCGCCGGATTGCTTGGTGTGGTGTGCAGACCTAGGCTTTTGAACAAAGCCAATCCAGATGTGTTGAAGACCGTCGGCAGTGCCGATGCGGTCTCGAACGTCACACCATCAGGTACGGCGAGAACCAGGTCGCCTGACGCGCCGACATAAGTAGCAAAAGCCCCCACGGCAGGCTCTAGCGGGTTCATGCCCATCACAGCGCCACAAACGCGCTCGCCAACATGCCTTCGGTGCGATACCGCCGAGCCTACGGCGACCACCGTACCGTCGAAATCGCAGCCCGAGATGGCGCCGGGTGTGGAGTACGGCCCGTCTAGCTTCGTATCGACAGGATTCACAGATACGGCGGCGTTCCTGACCAAGATCATGTCAGGGTCGAGCGTTGGCACTGGAGCATCGAACGACACGGCTAGCGAGCCGTCTTGCGTGGCTGTGATAGCCGGTTGTGTGACAGGAAGGGACATCTTGATTGGTGGTGAGTGGTGAGCTTGCTTGACGGGGCATCATGAGGTTGAAGTTCCATCTCCTCATGAGTACTTGTACTAGACAATGTAAGGTATGGTCGAAGGATGCTGAGTGTATGTGGCCGAAGGATGTCGAGTGTATCTGGCCGAAGGCTGAGTGTATGTGGCCGAAGGATGCTGAAGTGTATGTGACCGAATTACGTGCGAAGGCATCACGAGAATGACGACGATCACATGTCAGCCTGGAGTGGCTGGAACTTGCATCTTCGGCGCCTGGTGCTGGCCTTATCATGTATGATCCTTGTTTCAAGGGGTAAAAGACTCCCATAATCCATGCGCTGCATAAAAGACTTGGATAGACAACGGCCGTAAGGAAGATGCATTGACCCTACCCCAAATCGAGTAGTCATTCCAGGTCTTCCACACCTAAACCCCACCTAAAACCCCACCTAATCAACATCTAAAATCGTGCCTGAGTAGCACTTATAATTCAGCTGAATCCTATTGAGACTCACACTCAAACTCCACTCAAATTTGCGTAAAGCTTGGTCCAACCCATCTCTTTTACACATGATATGCCTATGTAATTATGGTTTATGGCATGAGTTTAGGCATAAAATTTAGGCCCGAGTTTAGGTGCGGAAGGCCTGGAATGACTACCCAATTGGAGGGGGTGTTGACGCAGCATAAGGATGGTGTCAAGGCAGAGTAAAGTGGTGCCGACCAGGGGTTCCCTATTCTAAAGCTCCATCCTGTTTTTCTTTAAAACAATTTATAATCTCCATGAAGATTTTCTTGTACGCAACCGGAAGCTATGTTATCCTATATCTAACCGCGAAAAGAACAGAGAAGAAAATACAAACTGAACCCAATTCATCTCTTCGAAATCAATCCACCAGCATGATCCCCGCCCATTGCAATATCTTGTGACGCAATAAAGTAACTGAACCCCATTTTCTTAGCCGCCTACCCACTCCAGAGCCGGTATCGTCATGAATCTCTGCATCTCAGCATCCTTCTCAAGACTTTCGACGAAGGAACGAATCTCAACCCGGACAGAGCTCTCGTGAAGTACGAACCGCGGAGACCGGGGAGAAGGATCCTCGAACAGAGTAGCACAGAGGTTGCCAATGAGAGTGCCGGTCGGGATCAAGTCAATATGCCCCTTCACCGTATCGAAAGATGGGCGCATCGACATCTGCATCCCAAGTCTCAAAAGCTCATGCAAGACTTCTGGCGGAGCGGAACTGGACATTCCGGCAGCAGAAAGTGGCCGGTGGATATGAACGGGTAATCCAAACTGTTTGGCGGCGTTTGAAAGGAGTTGTTCAGCCACCCACTTGGAAGCAACATAACCATCGGTACCGTCACTTGGGGGCGTCGCCGAGCTGTACTGGAGAACCCCACCCGAAGACAAGAAGTGGATCGGAACTTTTCGAGGAAGAGCCATCTTCATGAGTTCCTTGACCGGAGCGACATTTGGCGCTCGGAGCGCCTCATAGTTGTCCCAGAAAGATCGATTGGCACCACTGTGGATGATCAGGTCCAATTCATTGGCCAAGGTTGTGAATTCTCCATCAATGAGACTAAGTAGTGGAAGACCAAGGTCGCCATATCGGGGGATGATCTTATCGGAGTCGACTGATAGCCTCTGCTCAATAGGAATGTTATTTTCTCTTATGGCCACGCAGTATATTTTGGAGATCTTTGAATCGGCGACCAGTTGGGGCAAGATGTGGCGTCCGAGGTAGCCGGTCGAGCCGGTCAAGAGGATAACGAGATTGTCTCTAGGCCGGCTGAAATTCGTAGCGGAGTCTCTCAGCGCTCTAGAACTTTGAAGCAAGGATTCCGGCAGCGCAGTTTCCAAATTCCAGTCAATTGTGTGAATCGAGACAGTCTCCTGGATCAACGACGCCATCTGTCCAGGTGTCCCTGTGTTCATGAGATCCACTAGCGGAAGAACGGCATGAAAAGTATTTCTGATCATTGCTTGTAGCTTGACTAGCAGTAGAGAGTTGCCTCCAATATTAAAGAAGTCCGTGTCTGCCGCGATTGCTGGCGCGTGTGGTAGGATATTCTGCCATACCGACCGGAGTCGGGCCTCCGTTTCCGTGAGCTTGGGAAGATCTACGTCCTCTGCATGTGTCGGAAGGGGTAGTGCTTTGATAGCCTGCCTGTCTATCTTGAAGTGATCTGTGAGAGGTAGGTCATCCAGAGGAATGAACATGGCAGGACACATGTATTGAGGAAGAGGCAACAGCGACGGTAAGCGCTTCAGTAAGGTCTCACGATCCTTTGCCGGATAGGTGTGGCCGAATACAAGGTGAGCAACGAGGAGTAGTGAGTCGGCCTGGCCGTAAACGGATACAACTGCGTTAACGAAGGCTCCGTTTGATGCCTGAAGGATTGTGTTCTCAATGTCTTCGAGTTCAATTCGAAAACCTCGGAGCTTGATTTGTGTGTCCCCGGCGATTCTGCCCTCGCAAAACAGAGCGCCGTTATCTCTTAACCGGCCTCGATCCCCAGTTCGGTACATGGTATGCCAGCCATTGGCCATGTGAACAGAGCTGGACTTTGCGAACACATCGGGGATGAACTTTTGTTTTGTCAATTCGTCCTTGTCAAGATATCCAACGGCCACTCCGGCACCACCAATGACAATCTCGCCGGGAAAGCCTACGGGCACGGGCTTCAAGTGTTCATCAACGATGTACACTGAGTAGTTCGGCAGCATGAAACCTGCTGGAATAGGCTCTCCAGAGGTCATCTTGTTGTAGGGTATTTCTATCTTGGTGGACGCGATTGTGATCTCGGCTGGCCCGTAGTTATTGAAAAATCTGCACGGCAGGCCAAGCCTCCGGAAGTTGTGGATTAATGTTTCAGTGAGAGGCTCACCGCCGGCAAAGGCGTATTTCCATTTCGAACAGTTGGCGAGATTAGAAGCTCCATATCGGGTCCACATGAGATATTCTGAAGGAGTGGCCGAGGTGTATGTGATGTCTTCGGCGGCCATAAGCTTCGTTATCTCTAGTGGATCTCCACGTTGAGCTGCTGGAACGACATAGAGAGCTCCGCCATTTGATAGAGCTGAAAATATCTGGTCTAGCGAGAAGTCAAAACTGAAGGCACTTTGCTGAAGGACCAATTTAGCTCCTGCGGCAATGTCCCATTCCTTTGAGTAGCTTTCCATCTGATTTCTGAGGGTGGCGTGATTAATGACGATGCCTTTGGGAGTCCCTGTAGACCCGCTAGTAAAGAGGATGACAGCAGGTGATGAAGGACTTGCGCGGTTTGGTATCTTTTTGGCATCGGATTCGGGAAGGGCTGATATGTTGATTATCATCGTATTCGGAGCCCCAAGAGCAGGGACGCTGTGCAAAGTTGCCTCGTGTGCAAGTATTGTGCGAGGCTGGCAGTTTTGACGATAGCTGCCAGCCGTGGCAGTGACGTTCGAAGATCTAGAGGCACGTAGACGGAGCCCACTCGGAATATGGCCAATAACGAGCAAACCCAATCAGATGTGGGCTCTTGGAATACTGCGACTCTGGACCCGTCGACGGCATCTGCTGCCACTAAGGCAGTAGCGATTGAGTTGACACGGCCTGCAATTTGAGAATACGTCAGCGTATTGCCAACCCCATCTTTGACGGCAATGTCCGAGCCATGCTCATGAACCATCTGATCAACGCGGTGGGACAGGGTAGATGGCCATTCATAGTGCATTGTACGACCTAGTTCGCATTAGCTTTCTTCTCGAAGCGTGAAGGCTAAGATAAACCCTGACCTCGTCCAAGTTCGATTGCCCTATCAATATTGACCTTTTGCCAGAGTGAGGGAGTCACCAACGGCACATCAGGGTTCATGGCGAAAGACATCAGCAGATTCAGGTAGGTCTGCAGCAGCATTTCGGTGTCATGTCTCGAATATAGGGACTCCTGGAGTTTGAGAGTCAAGAGCGAATCACCAGCAACATTCTCAATGATATCCAGTGTCAAGTCGTAGCCGGTTTTTGCGATGTGCCAAGATTCCCCATGTGCTTTGCAATCGGCAAAAGTGGTCCTTTCCTGTACCCCTTGCCTGTAGTCAACGAAGACTTGGAACAGCGGGGTGTGCGTCGCTGATCTTTTGATGTTGAGCCTGTTCAGAAGGACATCAAAGGGCAGCTTGGAGTGGCTCAGTGCTGAGTATGCTTTGTCCCGAGTATCGTGGAGTGCTTCGCTGAACACCTTTGCCGATCCTCTTTCGAACCGTATGGGAAGTAGATTAAGAAAGAATCCGAGAGTTCCCATGAATTTGCTATCGGTTCTGTTTGCATCTGCAATTCCAATGAAAAAGTCATCCGCATTTCCCAGCAAGCGGAATAGAAGAGTTTGCAGCACGGCCAGATAGAAGTGGAAGGTTGTTGCCCTGTGCTTCCTTGATCGGTCTTTGATCCGCGCGGTCAACACAGGGTCCAGCCGGAAGTCTGCCCTATGAAGGCCGTACATGTCAAGAGTCTTTCGGGATGCCGTGCGAGCAAATGGAAAAAGTGGAAGTGGTTCGGGGTTCTTGGGAATGATTCCACGGTAGAGTTCGATATCCGCCTCCATGTTGCCACTCTTGTACTCTTGATGTTGCAGTGCCGAAAATGCCCGATATTGAGAGTCGGCAGGACAGGGACTCAAAGTCCGGCCCATGTACGCTTTTTCTAGATCAGCAAAGAATATCTGGAAACTTACGCCGTCCATAGCAATGTGGTGGCAACCGACTAGCATATAGTGGGTAGTCTTAGAGAGGGAAAGCAGAGTAATCCTCATTGTCTCCCAGTGTTCGAGATTCCAGACATGGGCCCGCATGTCTTTGAGCTCCTGATCGGCTTGCGCTTCGTCGGTTATAGATTTCTGCTTGAGGTGTATCAAGGAAGAGTCAAGGATACCCTGCATTGGCTGTTCCATATGCTTCCCAACCGAGAAGAAGCGTGTCCGCAACGCTTCGTGCTTCTGAGAAACGGCACGCACAGCCTTTGCAAGATCGTCAACACGCAAGGAGCCTTCCAGCCTGACGGAAAATGCCATGTTGAAGGTGGTTGGATCCCGTAGGAAATGATTCAAGAACCAGAACCTTGACTGGCCAAATGACATTTTTTCGGTGATTTCAGGAGAATGCATTGGCTTCACCTCCTCTATGCGAGCCTCTGGTTCAGATTTGGGCGAGGACATCGGAGTTTCCGCTACAGTATCGTCCCCTCTTTGCGACATTGAATCCACCGCTGAAGCGGAGTCGGATGACGGTTCTGTGGAAGTAGGCTCGTCCTTTGATGATTCGCCCTTCCAAATTTCAACCGCTGAAGCAGAAGCAGGCTCGTCGGAGGAAGTCAGGTTGGGGACCAGATAGGCCGGGAGCCTCTCCATTGCATCTTCAAGTAGGTGGTCAATCGAGGCGCCACCAAGAACTTTAAGGACCGGCATGTCGATATCAAGTTCTTTGAGGAACCAAGAACGCACCTCCACTGCCACGAGTGAGTCTACGCCAAGCTCTACCAGTGCCATCGTTTGGCTGAGCTCATCCTCGGCAGGTATTTGCAAGATTTTCCGCAATCTTGCTACGAAAGACCCTATCGCAAAAGTCAATGGATTTTCAATCAGACAGGTTTCCAGGTTCTCACCTTTCAGAGCATCGTGGACTTGGCCTCTGGTCTTCGACGTTGAGAGCTGGATCTTCACTGATACCACGGCTGCCTGGCTGCCAATAAGCTTATCACCTGGTCGTTCAAGGATGAAATGACAGAATTTAAGATCGCTACGGTATGGAGCTTTAATCTCAGCATCGGCATAGGCGGGAGCAAATCCTGTAACGATCTCCGGGCACTCCTCGGATTCTGGCCGCCCTACCAGAATAGCTTCAGCAAACATCTGATGAAGGTCCTGCTCCGAGATATTGGTGTAGCCGACTTTGCTGAAATACTCTGCGTCGAACGTGTTTGACCGCTCAACGTACCCGATGCCGACAAGCGAGCTGATATCGATGACCGATCCGGCCAGACCACGGCTTTTACGTTGAGCGGCTAGGCTTGTCATGAACATATTTGCTGCAATGTAATTGCTTTGGCCGCTATTGCCCACAACGCAGGTGATCGAGGAGAAGAGGATGAAGAAATCCAGATTATTTTCCGAGAACAATTCGTCGAGATACTTTGTGCCGTCAACCTTGGGCCTTAGGACGTCTACCATATCATTGAGTTCCATGTTGTGGAACATTCTGTCTCTGAGAACCATGGCTCCATTTGCGACTCCGGCAATGGGAGGGAGAGTGCGGTATATCTCATCGTAGCCAGCGTGCAGTGACTCTTTGCTAGTAATATCCCTGTCTCTCGTTAGTATATTGTGTTAGGCCCTGAGAAGCGTACACGAAAGGTGAGCCTACAGTGAAAAGGCTTTGATAGTAGCACCAAAAGCCTCCAATGACTCGATCCATTCCTTGCTGACTTTCGGACTTCTACTCGTTAGTACCACGTATCTGGCTCCGTGGCCGACCATCCACTGGCATAGCGATTGCCCAACCTCTCCTGACAAGCCAATGAGCAAATACGTCCTATCAGGACGGAACAAATCCTCTGAATCCACAGGCTGGACTTTGACAGGTACGACGGGGTCCGCGGTCCAGTCAACTATCGATACCGGTTGTGCAATGCCAGTATGGAGGGACAAGCCCTTGAGAGACAAGTGGGCAGCCATTTCTTGCATGCGAGCCTTGAGTGTCAATACTCTCGAGGCAGCCCAAGCGTCTTTGAGTAGATCTCCAGCCTGGCGGGGTGAATAACCCGGGCGGATCGTCGGTTGGTTGCTGAAGAGAGAGACGCATCCTCACGCTTGCAATGGTATGGTAGACATTCGGCAATACGGTCACCCGTAATCTCCTTCAGGCGATGCACAGAGAGGTCCAGGAAGAGTGAGACATTATTGGGAAGTGCTTTCTTGATCAGACGTCGAGGCCAGTGGGGATGAATAAAGATCCAGTCAGAGCCCTTGTGTCCCGGTTTAATCGTCGTGTAATGCAGTTTAATAGTCCTGTCAGCAGCTTGTTCAGCAAGCGCGGAAGTGAGAAAGACATCAGGTTCATGGATTAGAAGGGTGCTGTTCACGGGTGTTATCGAGATTATATACTGAGCCAGAAGACTGCCGGCAACTGACAGCAAGGCTTCCGATGGGTTGGCGGATGAATCACAGCCGATTGTCCATTCTTTTGGCACATGAACAAAAGATGCATTTACGTCGGAGAGTGCCAGGACAGGTTCGCCAGTGTCGATAATGGACCCGAGACACAGGGAGAAGTACCCAGCCGACTTGATCTTGATTGACTGGAGCAGGGAATGAGAGACACGAATAGCGGTTTTGCCAGGCGGACCCGAGCGTGGCCGAGACTTCGGGCAGGACTCATCCTGCAACTCGTAGAAGGATCCTGTACCAACAATTCTGACGGTAGAAGTCTGGGGGCAGACGTCGCGGGTAATGAGGCGCCTTGATGAGTTGTACCGGGCATTTTGAACTTTGTTTGTCAATAATCTAGGGATGAGGTGTCGTCCCCCCTCTACAGCGATCTCAGGCTCTACAGACCACAGAAGATCGTCTAGCGGCTTTTCCCGCTTCCAGTTGTCGATCGCTTGGACCGATAGCAGGCTCGCCGCCAATACCCCAGGGCTCCCGTCGTCAATCTTATCGACATCAAGCATTTGGATATTGACGTTGGGATACTCAAAGCGCATAGCACGTGCTAGGCCGACCATCATATTTGAATGAGGTTCATCGGCTCTGCAGCCCCTTGTGACCCACAGCATGTTTCTTACTTGGCTGAAGAGCTTCTTTAGCTGTTCGAGCTTCGTAGCGGTGATGAAATCAAAGATTGGCTCATCAAGTTCGGTCACACTCAAGACGGTGCTCGAACCCGGTATATCGACCTTCTCAACTTCCTCGATAGAGTCAATGCGGGTGATTGTTTTGTACCGGTGCGCCAAGAGGTCGATTGTATCTTCCGCAAGTCGGGATGTCTCAAGTGTCTTGCCACCGATGATCACTAGGTCTTCCATCCTTAACGCTGTCATTGCTGGTAAATTAGACAGAGGCTTCCGAAGGAATCTAACGCGGTCGTCGACGGCTTGAGTGGCGAAGACAGAGAATGGGTGTAGGTTGTCGCTGACGGGCGTGGTTGTATCAATTCCAGAGAAGCCAGTCCTCCGCAAAAGTGAGTCCCATTGTGGTAACGACAGTGTAGGGCCCCAAGGCCTTCCAGTGCCATGGCCTACCCACCATCCAGGCAGTCCACCCATCGCATTGTTTCCTCGAGTAGCTTTGTTGCGTGAAGCACATTAGATCCTAAGACCATATCGTATGAACCTTCAATGTAACCTTGCGCGCTGACATCCTTTTCCATGTCATAAGTCTTAAAGATCATTCTGTCGGCATACTCTTTGAAGCGCTCTTCCGCTGTTTCGAAGAAGGCACTTGAGATGTCGGTGTAAGTGTAGGACGAGAACGCCGGCCCAAGCTCCTTGAGAATGGCCCTTGTAGCGCCGCCGGTTCCGGCACCAATCTCAAACATATGCATGTGCGGGTATCTGTGCGCTATTTGCCCTACCATACGACCAATCCAGCGATTGGAGCGCAGCAGTCCCATGCCTTCTTCATAGAAGTTGCTGAGCAAGCCGTCTTGTGCCATATACTCCAGGATGTTCGTCCGATCCCGTATGACGGTTGGGAGGTTTTCACCGACAACGTGGATGAGTCTCACGTCAACTCTGCCTGAGTACCGGCTGATGATCTCCAGGATCTGGTGATGTGTATCGGCAAGACATTCTGGCTTAACGGAAAAGTGCTTTCCACTAGAAACAATCCCAACGACATGAGAGGCCCAATCCAGGAGACATTTGTAATGCCACAGGGTTTGTGCTTTCTCCTCTGGAGTGATTGTTTCTGCCAGTTGTCTGAGATAATAGAACGAAACCCGCTCTAAGTCGTACGCCATGGTTCTCTCATATTCAGATGGATGCTCATTCTGGGCGGCCAATTTCCCGTCTGCAGCGGCGACACTCCAAACAAATTTGGAGAACACAGTGGAGTCATTCTCGGGCGAGGCGCGGGAGAATGGCACAAGCTTGACGCTTTCTATTTGTATGAAGACATGCTGACCATCTTCGGAGAAGACCTCGGTATCAGCTCTGATATCACCCATCCGCTCGCTCGAAACAGCGGACTAATATGGTAAATTTGCTTGCTTTCCGGACCCAGAGTCACAGAAATAAGGATTAATGGTTATCCGCTGGATGTCGGTCGGAATGTGGAGCGACCATAGTCTTTCATCACCAGGCGAGCAAAAGGCGGCAAATATTGTTTGTAAAGCCGTATTGAGCATGCCAGGATGAACCATCAGCTCATTTTCCCACCCGCTACCCGCTTGATTTACCAGATTGCCAGTGGCCGAGTCGATCTTGCGTTTGATTGCAGATATTCCCCGGAATGAATCAGAGTATTCGTATCCCAATTTGGTCAATGAGGAGTAGAACCGGTCAATATCAACGTCAACCATGTTGTTCTGCTTGATTGGAAGCGAGGATAGCAAATCCTCCACAGGATCGCCTAGATGGAGAACCAATCGGCCACTTGCATTCATCGACATTGATGTCTCATGGTGGAGGCAGGAGTAGCATTAAAGTCCGCGATTATTGTGTCCGAGAGACTGTGGTCGGGAGAGGTAAGCGTGAAGCTAAAAAGGGTTTCTACGCCAGAGGATTCGTCATTGAAGGTGATGGCACGGCTTATAGCAAGATCCTGAATTTCGATGAGTCCGAGTACTTGATGGCCCACTAGAGTCTTCCCGGCTTCTATAGCCATTGCAACATAGCCGCTGGCAGGAAAAACTATCTGCCCTTGCAGTTTGTGGCCATGGAGCCAGCCAAGCTCTTTTGGGCGAAGTAAATTCCTCCACTGGACTTCCTCCGGGGTGGCGCTCTCCACACATTTGGTTCCAAGAAGTGGATGCGGCCCTTCCTCGCGAACTCGAAATGCTCCAGAAATGCGAGATTCAGTCCAGTAAGTCTTCCGGTGGTCCCAAGGATACGCTGGAAGATCTTCGGCTACCCTTTTGGGTTCTGCGCTGCCTGAGACGAGCTTGTCATAAGCGTTGAAGTCAACTGAAGAGGAGTCTAGGTGAGTCCAAATATATCCTAAGGCCGCCGAAAACATTTCTATGTCATTCTTCCCACGTGACAACAGTCCGCAGTAAGGCGTACTGGATACTCCCGAAGCTTCTTCAATATTAACCAGACACGGTCCCTTCAGGGCGGCATGCGGACCAATCTCGAGAGCAATGTCGAAAGGCCCACTTTCCGAGACAGCGTTGGCAACGGCCTCAGCGAACATTACCGGGTTGACCATGTTATCCACCCAGTATTTGTCGGTTAGCGTATCCTTGGTCATTTTCTGACCAGGAACCACGCTAGAGAACCACGTGGCAATCCCTCCATCTTCGGTCTTAATCCGGCATTTGCTCATAGAGCGAAGATATGGCTCTGAGCAGGGTCTCATATGGTGTGAATGGTATGCAGCGTCCACATGGAGCTTTCGTGCAAATTTTTGCTCATCTTCGAAAATCCCGATGGCCTCTGCGACAGCATCTTCATCGCCGGAGATGGTTATGCTGGCCGAAGAGTTATTTGCCGCCACCACTAACCGCTCTTGAAACATTTCAAGGTCGCAGAATGTGCGAGCATCTTCAAAAGATGTTCCTACAGCCAGCATGGCACCCTTTTTCCCATTCGACAATTGTGCAAGCTTCACGTGGAGGCCGCGGTAGTAGGCGATCCTTATCGCATCATAGGCCGATAGGAAGTTAGCAGCATAGGCTGCTCCGATCTCCCCTGAAGAATGCCCAACGACAGCTCCAAACTGGATCCCGGCGCTGCGAACCAAATCTACCAGAACGATCTGTATAGCTGTACAGAGGGGTTGCGCCAGCGCCGCATCAGCAAGACGCGAAGAGGAGTTATCGGCTAAGAGTTCGTCTTTGATCGACCAAGACGGCCGATCGTTTTCAGAAAGCTCCGCAAGGGAGCGATCGAGCATGGTGATAATCTCACGGACGTGAGGCGAACCCAAGATCAGTTCGCGGCCCATAGTAGGCCATTGCGCGCCTTGTCCAGTGAAAACGCCGAGGATACGCGGAGAGCTGGGGTTCGATGAGCGAACGCCAAGGGCAGTCTTCTCCTCCTCAGATTGTGCAAGCTCGGAATCTATCTTCGAGCAAATATCTTGAGCCGACTTTCCCGAGACGGCGGTTTTGAAGGCAAGAGCGGAACGCCGTGATTGCAGCGTCCATGCGAGATCTCGAAGATTTATCGATTCATTTGCTTTCAAGAACTCAGAATACGATGCCAAAGTCGCCTGAAGGGTTAGTTCGGAAGTGGCCGGAAACGTCAACGGAGTGAAAAGAGGAATATTGTCGACTTTCCTCTCCGCAGGCTCGTGGCTCTCGACGATAGCGTGGGCATTGCTCCCACCAAATCCAAAACTGTTCACACTGGCACGGCGGGGTTGACCCTGCGGAACGGCAGGCCAAAGTTTAGCTTCCGTAGGAACCTCCAGATTATGATAGAACGGAGCCACCTTGTCGCTGAGCTTGTTAAAATGCATGTTCGGTGGGATGATCCCATGCTGCACAGCAAGGGAGGCGCCAATGAGACTAGCCAGCCCAGCGGTTCCTTCAGTGTGCCCAATTACGGTCTTAATTGACCCGACGTAGAGCTTACTGTCACCGGCGGCTCCATGCCCGAAGAATGCCTTGCTGATAGCCTCAGCTTCTTGGGGATCTCCGGCCTGAGTGCCTGTGCCATGTGCATGGAAGAACTGTGGGTGGTCGTTTGGGTTGTTGATGTTGAGTCCGGCTTTGGCGTATGTTTCCTGAATTAGGGCTGTTTGAGCAATGTTGCTTGGCATGGTAATACCAGTGGTGCGCCCATCTTGGTTTATTCCGGTTTCTTGGATAATGCACTCGATGTGGTCTCCGTCTTCAAGGGCTGCGCTAAGCGTCTTGAGAACGACCGAGGCTAGACCCTCTCCTCTTGCGTAACCATCCGCATCTTGGTCCCACATTTGAGATCGGCCGGTGGGAGAGAGCATGTGCAGTTTGCTCTCTGCAATGTACATTCCTGTTTGTGATCTTTAGTAAAGCTGCTAACGACATCTTTCAGACGAAAGCAGCTCACCTGGGCTGAGAATGAGATTAGCTCCAGCTGCGACAGCGACTCTTGATTCGCCACTTCTCAGCGTCTGAACCGCCTGATGAACGGCCACGAGGCTGGAAGAACAAGCCGTATCAATGGTCATTGATGGGCCATGCAAGTCAAAGAAGTATGAGATGCGGTTCGACATGATACTTCGAGCCATGCCAGTAGCGGTATACGTCGGGAAACCATCCCAGTCCTTGACTAGCATGCCAGACCAGTCATCACACATGAGTCCGACATAGACCGCAGTCGAAGAACCCTGGAGCCCTTCAAGGGTTAGACCAGCAGCGCAGATAGATTCGTAGACGGTTTCTAACAACAGGCGTTGTTGGGGGTCGATCGAATCAGCCTCCACAGGCTGGATGCCAAAGAATTGTGCATCGAACTGGCGAGGATCCTCAGAAAGGAAGTAGGATTTCTGAACGTCGGTAGTGCCGTGGTGGTCCGGATCAGGGTGATAGAACGCCTCAGCATGGAAACGGTCTGTAGGGATCTTGGTTAGGAGATCACGGGGCTGGTGGAGAAGTTCCCACAACTTCGAGGGCGTGTCCGACTTGCCCGGAAAGCGGCAGCCGCTCCCAATTATTGCGATAGGTTCGCCGCGTTGAGGCATATTGGCTGGCTTGTAGTATTGATAGCCTGAAGATTGTGATATAAGGTTTGAATAGAATCAGTAAGGCGGTTCTATGTAGTTACGGCCAGAGAAAGGGGCGTAGCGATGCAGCTGAATGTACTTATAAATCCATCCTGGCAGCACTATGATAGAAACTGGCGTGCAGCTGCAGAAACCACTTTCGGTGTTGGTTCGTTAAAAGTCACCGATGCAATAAGCAAAACTCCGAAATGATAGACTTAATCACCAGCGGCACAGGGCTGACTTGCCAGCCCCCAAACGCTGATAATATGAAGGCATCTGAAAAGCCTTTAGGCTGATTACTAGAAGGATTCTATGAACAAGCTCATAGCTTGAGGATGAAATGGGATGACGGGACGTATATTGTCAGGTCAAGAAATAGACCAATCAAGAAACTGTGGATTGTTCACCCTTCGTATACGAACAGCCGAAATGCACCGAATATCGAAAAGAGGCGAAACTTCGGAGACTGATCGGGACGCCTAAGAAACAGACATGACGAACGTCACACTTCACTCTAACCTTTACCTTACCGTCGAAGTCTAAGAACAACCCCTCACGATCCTCCTACTCTCAAACGCCCAAAATCTCTTCCCTTGCCGCCGTGGAGCTAGACGCAGACATTCATAGATCCTCGTCCAACATTTCAACACCCTACCTTATATTCTGTGCCTCCACGGAGGCGGCACCTTCTTGGCGACTTTCTCTGCTCGAACCCGCGGAATCCTCTTCGTCGACGATCCCATCGAGGCAGGGCCGTATCCGGGCGTCTTCCATAGTTCGAGGATTGCCGCCCTTCTTCCGCTGATGTCATGGTAGAGCCCCCACCGAGGCCGGGAGGTATGCCGCACTTGATACTGTGACAAGCACATTACAAAGGGTACTCTCGGGCCGAGGGAGGAGCATGACTGGTATAGCAGGTGTAAGGTGTTTCTCGCAAAGAGCCATCACGACATCGTTGCGTCTGCGGCAGGCACGGAGTGGAGACGCTAGGTGGGCGCATTTGCGGGTTGGGAGTCTGCTGCGTGGAGGCGGCCATAAGGATGTGATGCACATGGTTGGAGAGAAGCTTGAGATACCGTCAGTGCATGGGTTGAGAGATCCATGGCTTGCGAATCGTAGAAGGTGGGCGAAGTGCTTTCCCCCGATGCCACGGTGATTATGGAGTTTGATGGCGGTCACCATGTTCCAACTAAGACGGAAGACATCGAGCGACTTGCAGCGCTAGTAGTGATATGGTGCATGAGATTGACAAAGATGTTGACTGATCACACCTATACATTTCTGATACACTTAAGAAATTCAACCTTCACTTTAGATTCTCACCAAAGAACCAAGTCAAAATTATCTTTCTGCATATAGCTTGAATAGCCACATGGTGTCTGACCACATCAGAACAATCAACATAAAGAAAAGAAGTTCTGAGCAAAGAAAAATCACCTCACAAAAGATATAAAAAGCATAAGATACTGCTCTGAATGAAGACAGCAACACTGCAAGTGAAATAGTAATGAACTTAAACTTCTTATCAATCAAAATGAACAACAATGCATTCACAGTAGATTTATTAAATCTTATATAGAATATAAGAACAGAATTTATCATTTTAGCAGCAACACTTACTTAATAGACAAAAAAGCAAGTAACAATACTACAAGCTTGTTACATTCTGATTGAAGATTTCTCTGATATAGAGTCTAAAGATTAAAGCTTGTGATATAAGAATTCAATGCACATTAAATTTAATTGATAGATAGTATTATGTTAAGTAATGATTGCATTGAATATACTTATCTTCTTAAAAAAGATAATTTATATATATATTAAACTACTTATTTTGCTCATCTATAAGCACTGTAAGTCAGCTTATTCAACTTACTTATAAACATCATAAGCTTATATTGAGCTATATATCTTTCAAATATAGTTCATTGAATCTATTATGTTCAATAAGTTTATTAGAACAATGACTGTAACATTATTCTTTTTTAAATATTAATTTTTTAAAATTTATTTAAATAAAAATTTCTAACTTTGTAATCTGTAAGTATTCATAATGAAATTAATTAAAATATACAATTATCTTTATCTTTATCAATTTATTTATAAAGACAATAACTCAATATTAACTATCTGTATTTACTGTTTCAATCTTTTAATTCTTTACATAAAAATAAAGAATCATTCTAAATGTGCTGAGTGTATTTGCTGTAATTATTTATATATTAATGTATTGTAAAAATCTTTTAATTATATATACAATAAACTTAAATTCAATCTAATCATTACTGAAGAAGAACTGACACAGACTTTTGCTAAAGTTATTTGTCTTTAAAAAATAATAAAATATATAAAAAATAAAATTATTAAAAAGACTTTCTATCTTGTTTATAAGCTTGTCAATGATAACAACAATATTTCTGAAAATAAGAATGATGCTAATTCTTTTAATCTTTTTTTTTAAAATTTTTAAAAAAATCTTATGTCTACATTCTCTTCTCAAACTGCTGTAATATTCTCACACAGTTAAGTAAATTATTCTTTAATTCTCAGATACTTTTTAAAGCATTGTATTCTTTTTATTTAATGAAATAATGAATTTTCTTATTAATTATTTTCTTTTTTAGAATGTTTTTAACTTTATATTTAATTTTAAGTTTAACAGACATTGATGTGACTTGAAGTGATATGAATTAATTATAATGTTGAAGTATAGATACATAAAATATTAAATGTTGAAAGAAAGAAGATACTCATACTATACTATGCTGTCTAGTAAAACTCTATGATTGCATATTTATAAGTTGTAATAATTATGATTGATAGAGTTTTTAAAAGAATGTTGACTACAATCAATATTAACAAAGACTTCACTCTAATGCTAGTTTTAATTAACTCAATGAAAGCAGCTAAAACATTATTTCTTAACATTCTTACTTAATGAGACTGCATCTATTGACTTTTACTGACATTAAACATCAAAAGACTCAACACATTGTCATAAGTTTAATGAATTATTTAAGAATTTAATTAATCATTAATAATGAAATTTATAAATTCAATAATTCACTTAAAGATCTGTGTAGACAGAGACTTAATAAACTCATTAATAATTATTTCTTAACTGAGTACAAAGTTTACTTAAATCTGATTTTGCTTATGCAGATTGTAAATATTATGATAGAAGACATTAATGTACTTTAATTACTTATGTATATATGCATTCTTAATTAAAGTTAAGACAACTTAAATTTTTTTAAGCTGAATAAATAAAGCTGTTTAATGAGCTTTATTCTTTTAAACAGTTACACAGTGCAAATTAACTTTAAAATATTTGTTTATATTTATATTTCTTAATATCTGTTTGAGTTAAATCTCAGTCTTTATGCACATTGACATAATTATATATTCAGTCTCAGTAATTAAAATAATAATAAACTTCTATTTTTGACTTATTTACAACACTGATTTATCTTTAAACATATAAATATACTTTAAAATTAATTTTTAATTCTGTTTATCTGATGTATAGTTAAAGTCAGAGTATTTAAGCATTACTTAACTTTCATTAAGATTATATATAATATTAAGATTAATGATTAATCTTACATATTATAGTAGTTTCTTAAGTGCATGTTTATGATGCTTTGCAGAATCACTGAGATATTGACTTAATTGACTTAATATAAAGATAATATTTAACTAAATATAAATTATTACATACATTAAACTTTCAATTATCTATTAATACTGTCTTTAATCTATTCTTTAATTGATTAAGTTAACAGAATAAAGAACATTGTATTTATTAAATAAAATATTAATGATTTTATGCTTATTAAATTGCATATAAAGATTCTTTAATATCTTATTGATGTAGTGAGTCTGATTTAGTTACAGAATTCTTATTTTATAATTGTATATAATTTAAATGTCAAAAATTTTCTGTGTCTTTCTTAAGTTCTTAACTTTAAACATATTCATAAGAGCTTGCTTAAATCAATAAATATATAATAGATTTGCTGAGATCATAATAATATTATTTATATAAAGAAGCAGCATGATTTCTTTAATGCTGTAAAGAAAAAGATAAAAATCAGTATTGCTTTAATGAAAACTTAACTTAATTAATTTAATGACATATTGTTTATATCAGTTCTGTGCAGCTTGCTTAAGATTATAGAGACTGTGCAGTATGTATAGAATATAATTAGATGTAATGTTGACTTTAAAAAAAAATATTATATAAATTATTTTCTTCAGAAAAAATTCTGTAAAGATGTTATTGACATTTACTTAATGATACTTTAAATTCTTAAGTGCAACAATGACTACAAAGATCTGCAGAGTGTTAAATTTGATAGTGAGAATGAAGATATTTTTATAATTAACATTATATATTTATAAAAAGTCTCTTGTTACAAGTCTTGTCTTAAGCTTGTTTAAGAATTTGTTAATATTTAGTTTAAGTTTAAAGATTCATTTGCTAATTACAATGTTGATTTTTCTTAATGATACAGTCTCTTTTTATGTTTTATTTACTGTCAAGACTATCAGCTCTGTATAAATAATGTTCTTTTACATTTCTTTTTAAATTGAATCTTTCACTGCTTCAGTATAGATGACAGATATAAAAATGTTGAATTTAATTATTAAATCTTCTTCACTTACAGTAAATGCTGCAAGTGTCAGTATAACTCTGAACATCTTAAATAAGAACTCATTTATATTTTAATCATCATTGTAGACTGAGTGTGCAGGTTTTAGATTTCATATATGACATTAGTGTCTGCAAAAGAAATGCAAAAAATAGATTACAAAGTTCAGTTTTGTGATGTATTATTTGTAAGGGTTAGAGCTAATATTATGATTTTATGTAATTTATAGTCACATGACTTAGCCCTAAAAAATGTTGCTCTAATGTCTTAATTTGACCTAGTGCACATAAAGTTAATAATAACTCAACCTGCAGATTGAGTCAGATTTTTACAGAGTTATAGATAGTCTTTTTAAACTCAATCTAACTTTATACTTAACTTACATCATTGTTGTCTTTCTTTTATTTTAAGATCTCAATGCACAAAAAGATTCTGAATTTTATAATCTTAACTTTATTAATATTTAACTCTGATGATTCATCTAAGTTAACTACAGTTAACTCAATCTACTTAATCTTTAACTCTGATAATTTATCTAACTTAACTGCAGTCAACTTAGTCTCATTATCTTAAGACTTATTAATCTTAATTATAATTAAGTCAGACTGCATATCACTGTTTTAAGTCATAAATGTCTAATCTGAAACTGTAATCTTCACAGAGATTAACTTTTTTCATAAGTATTTAATGAATTTTCTGTTTAAAAGAACATTTAATGTTTATTATTACAATTTAAAATTAACAATATCTTTCTTTTTACTTTTAATGAACTTTACAACATAACTTTTAATGATGTACTTAAGATCTAAAGCTTAAAGCAGATACTGCTTTGTGATTTTCTTAACATAATTTATAAAGATTCTTATTTATTCTTAATTCATGAATTTGTTGTGTCTATCATCAGATAGTAACTTTAAATTAATGTAACTGTAGCATTTATATTTTCATACATAAATGTAATTAATAAATAACTTTACATCAATGAAAGCTTTCTTAGAGATCATTTATTTATTATTAATTAAGAAATTAATTGCTATTTAATTATAAAGATAAGCATCTGTCTGTGCTGTTTATACTTAAAACTTTATTGACAGCTATATCTCTTTAATTATGATGTGCACTGAGTTCTCAGTAATTTAAATAATTCTTTTAACAATGTCATTTTAAATTAATATATAGAACACTGTATACTGCAATGTAATATTAAAGAATTTGCATCAGTCATTTAAAGTAAATCTTAACTTCATTTTATTGTCACTTTGTACAGCAGAAATCTTTGCATCAATCTAAAGTTCAGTCTTTAATTATTACTTCTACAATGTCTGTAAAACATCATTATATTATTTTAACAATATTGTTTATATTTTCTGAAAGTAATTATCTATTATCTTCAGAAAGTATTGATATTCAGTAAATAACAAAAATAATAAATTATATATATTAATAAAAATAAAAATAAGAATGTTGATCTTTCTTTTGCTTACAGTGTGATCTTACTTATTGATGAACTTAATAAAAACATAAATCTTATATATGTTCTTACTGTTCTCAGCAATGAGAATTGACTTTTTAAGAATTATTATTTTGTAAAGATTATATAGCTTTGCAAAATCAAGATGAACAAATCATTAATCTTAAAGTTTATAAGTCTTAATCTTTCTATTTAATGATATAATGTTAATGTTTAAAAGATTAATTATAAAATTATGTTTATAAATTTAATTCTACAAATTTATTTAATACAGCAGCAGAGAAGACAGTCTTTGAATATAATGTGTATACAGTAAATATTAAAATAAATTTACTGAGACTTTATGCAATATACTTAATTATATAGACTTTATCTTGCTCTAATGCTTCTATTATAATCTTATTACACTTATTATACATTTAAAGACTGTACTGATCAAAGCTTTTATATAATTTTATTTTGCACATTTGCTTTCTTAAGAGAAAATTGACTTTAAGTTTAAATACATAAAGTGTTGAACTCAGTCTTACAGAATTCTCTGATCTGACTTATATATAGAGTGACTGTCAAGTCAGATTAAGCTTAACTTTCAAAACTTGACTTAATCTGTTGAGCTTAACATTGAGGCCTGACTCAACTTGTAATATTGTGTAATTTTCATTGTTTGTTGAGTAATTTTGGTAATTTTTACATCATTAGAAACCCCTCACAATTCTCTACAAAATGAGCCTAAAATCATAAAAATCAAATTACTTTCAAGCTTAATGCACACAGCTGAAGTTTTGTTCAAATTCTTAAAGTTTCTGCCACTATGGTTGTTCACAGCTAACAAGACATGCAAAATAAGCAAAAAATCAGCTTTGAAAAAGCCTGATGGTCACTTTACTTATATAATAATTACTTCACAATAATGTAAGTATAAATGTCTTTCTTTAACTTTAATTCATCAACATCTCATGCATATAAGAAAGTCACTGAAGAGTTAAAATTAATCAATTATGTATAAGAAGAATTCTGAATCTACAATTCATTTAAACTTAAACATCTTACTGACAGTCTCTTTAAACAAGATAGTAATCTCATCATTAACTTTCTTTTCATTTTCTAAGTTTAAGAAGAAGACAATGTCATTGCTAATCTTTATATTAAAGATTTTATATCTTTTCTTCTTATACTTAAATCTCAACTTACAGTGTAACTTAATCACAATTAACTTATTTATCTTCTTTTAAATGTTTCTTTAAGCATTAAAAAGATATTTGCAGTTCTGAATGTTATAAACATCTTAACAAAGAAAATATCTAAAGACTTTATAATAAAAGAGTTAATCACTAGTAAAGTTAAAAGATCTTTAATGATGTTTCTTAACATCAATTACACAGTAATTTAATAAATCACAGTTATAATTTATTAAATGTTTATCTTCTTGCTGTTTATCTGTTCACAAAGCAGTAACAATTTTCTTAGCTTTAAGCTATGTCTCTTTCTTTTAAAGCTTTTATAAATTTTACTTGACATCTAAAGTGTTCTGAGTGTCAATTGTATTGTAAATTACATTATATTTATTCAGTAATGCTTAAAGCAGTGTCTGAAATCATTGCTTTAATTTAAATAAACTAATTATATTAAACTGAGTTGCAGCAATCTTTCTGTCAAGTTTACTTAAATGAATTTATGCTTCTTTAATGAATATATTCTTTAACATCTTATATTTAATAAACTTTGTCAAATATTGTCTCTTCATTATTTGCAACTTTTTCTTGTATTTAAACTTTAGAATGTTTCACACATTCTTTATAATGATTTTATTTGTTAAATATTCTTAATTATCTACATTAATGCAGATAATGAGTCAATATAAAATTTTTATATTAATTTTCTGACTTTTAAAGTCAAGATTGCTGAGAGAAAACAAGAATTCACTGATGAGAATATTGATTACTGAGATTTCAACAACATTTTATAAATCTTCTTTTATCAGTCATTTTTACATAAGACTAAATCATTGATTGCAGTTCTTGTAAATAAGAATTAAGATGAGTCATTACTTTATAAAGAAGTTGTTGAAGTTTATGATGATGATAGTTAATATGTAGTATAAGAAGTGAATAAAGTAAAGTAATGATGTATATATAGAAGATAATGTAAATAAAACAAAGAAAGTCTTATGTTTCTTATTCTGTAAGACAATAAATACTTATTTATTCTGATGACTTATATTAAGCTGTCAAAGAACAGTGCTCTTAATAAGTAACTGTGAATGCTTATTTATTTATTTAATAAGATGTATATTAAGCTGCTGAGAGTGCTGATTTTGCTTAACAGTTAAAGTTTATATATTTAGCTATTTAATAAGATATATATTAAATTATCAATACATTAAAAGTATATACTTTCTCTAAGAAGCTTCTTGCTAATCTGAGCTCATGATCTGTTGAAAGAAAGAAGATACTTATATTATACTATGCTGTTTAGTGAAATTCTATGACTATGTGTCTATGAGTTGTGATAATCATAATTAATATTGAAAGAATAATGAGTACTTGTGTAATCTGTCTATCTAGTGAATCTAACACATCAATGTTGACTGCAGTCAACTTAAGTGTAATTAGATTGATAGCAGAAGCTCTGTCATCTAAGATAGAAGAAGACTCTGTTAGCCTCTTATGTTAAGACTAAAGAAGTTAAGAAAGCAGATAGAGCACTGCACTTCTTAATATTTTTATTTAGTGCATTCATATCTATTGACTCTCACTGTTATTAAGTCTCAGCTGACACACAAAGTACTTAAACATCTATCTTAACAAGAGCTTGATCAATTCATCAGCTATTATGTCTTGACTAAGTACAAAGTTCATTTGAATTTAATTTCTCTTGTGCAAATCTCAGATGTGATGATAGACAATGTCAATGTACTTTAATCACTTATGCACATAAGCATTCTTAATCAGTATTAAGACAGTCTGATTATTTCTTTTAAGCTGAAGAAATGTGTTTTTTCTATGAATCTCATTCTTCTGAATGCTTACACAATGTAAATTAACTTTAAGATACTTGTCTAACTTCATATTTCTTAGCATCTAAGTGAGTCAGACTTCAGTCTTTGCACACATTGATATGACTATATATTCAATCTCAGTAATCAATGTTGTCACTGACTTCTGCTTTCAGCTAACTCATGATACAGATTCTTTCTTAAGCAAATAAATATAATCTAAAATAAATCTTCTGTCTAACTTGTCTGATGCATAATCAAAGTCAGAGTATTCAAGCAGATCTTGACTCTTACTGAGCTCATATATGATCTTAAAATTAATGATTAACTATATATATCATAACAATTTCTTAAACATATACTCATAATGTTCTGCAAAGTCACTGAGGTACTGACTTAGTCATTTTAAGATAAAGAAGATGTTTAAGTACATATAAATTGCAGTGTACATAAGATTTTTAATGATCTGCTGATATTTTCTTTAATCTATGCACTGATCATTAGAGTTAGCTAAACAAAGAGAGTTATATTTATTCAGTGAGATCTCAGTACATCAATGCTTATCATTTCATATGTAAAGATCTCTAAGCATCTTATTAACATAGTATGTCTAATTCATGTACAGTGTCCTTATGTGCAGTGTTCTTTTCTTGCAGTCATAAATTATTTAAATATTAAGAATTTTCTTTATCTCTTTTAAGTTCTTGACCTTGAATAAGCTCTTAAGAAACTTTTTAAATCAGAGAATATTTAAGAGATTTGATGAGGTTATAATGATATTATTTATATAAAGAAGTAGTATAATGTTCTTGACAGTGTAAATCAGAAGATATGAGTTCACATTATTTTGATGAAAACTTAATTGAAAAAGCTCAGTGACATATTATTTATATTAATCTTTGATAGCTTGCTTCAGATCATATAAACTGCACAGAATGTGTAGTATATAGTTAGAAATAGTTATAACTTTGAGAAATGATGTTATGTAGATTGTTTTCTTCAGAAATAACTCAGTAAAGACATTGTTAACATTTATTTGATGATACTCTAGATCTTTGAGTGCAACTAGAATCAGAAAGATACAGAGAGTATTAAACTTCATAGTTAATGTAAAAATATCTTTATAATTAATGCTATATATCTGTAAGAACTCTTTTGTCACTACTTTTGTCTTCAATTTGTCAAGAAAATCATTAATATACAGCTTAAGTTTAAATATTCACTTATTAATCACAATATTAATTTTTCTTAACAGAACAGTCTCTTCTCAAATATCATTTACTGTAAGTGCTGTTAACTCTGCATTAATGATGTTCTTTTATATCTTTCTTCAAATTGAGTCTCTCACTGCTTCAGCATATATCAGAGAAGTTAAGATGTCAATTTTTATTGAGTGCTTACTATTCTCATCATTGACTGTAAATGCAGTCAATATCAGCATAATTCTTAAGATCTTTATCATAAATTCATTAAAATCAGTGTCATTGTTTTTTTATCTTCTCTTTAATATCTCAATGCATAGAAATGTCTTGACTTTCTTAATTGAGACACTTATGTCTGAATGACTGATCTTGTTAACAGAAATCTTAATATAAGAGAAAAGCTTTAATGCATTATAATTAAAGTTAATTGCAGTCAACTTTAACAATGAATTGTCTATGATCTCTTTCTTTAACAATGTAACAACAAAATGAGAACTCATTGATCTGAACTTATAAGTTTGCATATTAAATTTTAAGAACTGTTTTAGTGAAGCAGCTGCAGTCTTAATCTTATATAGTTATTCAACAAACTTTTATTCTAAAAGAATGTTTAATATTTATCTATAAAGTCTTACATCAATGCTGTTTTCTTTCTTGTTTTCAGCAAACTTGACAGCATAACTCTTAATAATTTACTTAAAATCTGATGCTTAAAGCAGATACTGCTTTATGATTTTCTTACTATAACTCATAAATACTCTTATTCATTCTCAATTCATAAACTTATTCTGTCTGCTTTTAAACAGAGACTTTAAGTCAACATAGAAGTAGCATTTGCATTCTTATATATATATATAATCAATAAATGATTTCATCTCAGTGAATACTTTCTCTGAAGTGACTTATTTATCATTGATTAAGAGATCAGTTGCTGTACAATTATAAAGATAAACATCAGTCTGTACAGTCTCTGCTTAAAACTTTATTGAGAATTTAATCTTTTTAATCATTGTATACACTGAGTTCTCAGTGATTCTGATTGCTTTCTTAATTATATTATTTTAAATTAATATGTAAAGCACTATATATTGTGATATAATACTGAAAGACATACATCATTCATTAAGAATAGATCTTAACTCTGTTGTATTGTTGCTTTGTACAGCAAGAATCTTTGCATTAAACTGAAATTCAATCTTTAATTATCATTTCTGCAGTTTCTGCAGAACATTATCTTGTTACTTTAATGATATTGTTTATATTTTCTGTAAGTAATTGTCTACAATTTTCAGAAAGTATTGATAGCTGATGAATAATAAAGACAGAGATTTACATATGTTAATGAAGATTAAAGTAAGAATGTTGACTTTTTTTTTATTTATATTGTGCTCTCACTGATTCACAAACTTAGTCAGAGCATAGATCTTATACATATTGACATTGTTTTTAATAATGAGAATTGACTTATTTAAAGTGATAATCTTATAAAGATCATAAAGCTTAACTGCAATAAGATGAACAAACTGATGATGTTAAAGTCTATATGTCTTAATCTTATTGTCATATAACATAACTGTGTCATCATTTATTTGCACATTCTTGCTGAATGTATCTGTAATGAACTTAAAGATCTAAATTTAAAAATTCTTACATACTTCTGAAAGAGTGATCTCTGACTCACTTTGTATATGCATAACAGAGAGTAGAGCAAATTCATTAAGATTATTTAAGATATGCTTGACTATATAGACTCTCTCTTTCTTAAATGCTTTTAATATAAGCTTTTCACTCTTATTTTGTATGTAAAGATTCTTATAATCAAAATATTTAAGTAATTTCTTCTTACACATCTTCTTTTCTGACAGAAGATTGACTTCAAGCTTTAAAATATAAAATGTTGAATTTAAAAGAACTGAATTCTCATTCTTATTCTGCATAGTGACTGTGTTATAGTAATTAATATATAATCTTTTTTCTCTGACTTTGATGATACATCATTACATGTGCATCAGAGAGTCACTGAAAAGCTGAAGTTTATTAATTATATAAGATAAGACATCAGAGTCTGCAACTCAGTCTGATTAAGAAATCTTATTGATGATATTCTTTAAAATAGTAGCAATCTTCTTATCAGACTCATCTACAGCTTCAGACTTCTATATACTGAATTTCTCTTCAGAAACAATCTTTACATTATAGATTTAATTTCTTCATTTGTTTCTATGCAAGTTAACTGCAGTCAACTTAACTTGCTTTTTAACTGTCTTGACTAGCTTTGCTGACTGTATGATCTTGTAAATTACAGAGATATATTTACAGTTCTGTTTGCAGTGAGCATCATTATAAAGATAGCAGATTAAAATTCTATATAATAATAAATAATTACTGTTTGAGCTTAAGCATCTTCTGTGATCATACTGTGAGATTTAACATTCTTAATAACTCTTGTTTTATCTTTACTGCTCAGTTCATAAAGCATTGTTAAATATCTTCAGTTAAGTCTTCTTCTTCTGAAGTTTCTGCAGACTCATCTCAATGTTAAGTGTGTTCTGAGCATTAATGATGTCATAAATAACAGCATACTTTACTGACAGTGCTTAAAGCAGTGTTTAAAATTACTGTTTAAATGTGATAAAATTCTTAAGTCTTAACTGTGTTGCAGTGATCTTTCTGCTGAGATTGTTAAGTTAAGTTTATGTCTCATTGACAATTATATTTAATGATATCTTATATTCAACAAACTTTGTCAGATATTGTCTCTCAGTTATTCACAGTTTCTTTCTGTATTTTAAGAAGAGAGCATTTTAAGCTTCTTTTATCATAATTTTATTCATAAAATAGTTCTTATCATCAGCATTAATACAAACTGTAATTCAGAATAAAGTTCTGCTGTTAATTTGCTGATTTTCAAAACTGAGACTGCTTAATGAGAAGAAAAAGAAGACATTATTGATAAATGTATTGTTTGTGAAGACTTAAATGAAAATCTCTATTATATATCAGAGATTCTTATCAGTCAGTTATCTCTTTATGTGAACAAATCATTTCTCACAGTTCTCTTAAGTAAGAACAGAAATTAAATGTTGCTTTATAAAGAATAATGAGTTGTGCTCTTGATTTGTAGTGATGATTGACATACAGTATAAGAATTGAAGATAAAAGAGTGTGTTGTAAAGATGAATGTAATAATAGAAGAAATATATGTATGTATTGTCTGTTCATGACAATGTAGAGAATGCTTATTTATCAATGTTTAATTTGTATTAAGCTGTCAAATTATTGTACTCATTATGTTCATCTTGTTTTGCTTTAATAAGCAGCATATTAAGAGCTGTCTATTTGTTTTGCTTTAATGAGCAGTATATTAAGAACTGTCTATTTGTTTTACTCTAATGAGCAGCATATCAAGAATCATTATGCACTAAATCAGTCTGCACTTTCTCTGAGAAGTCTCTTGCTAATCTGAGCTCATAATTTATTGAAAGAATAATGAGTACTTGTGCTATCTATCTATTTAGTGAATTTAATGTGTCAATGTTGACTGCAGTTAACTTAAATGTAGTTAAATTGATGACAGAAGCTCTGTTATCTAAGGCAGAAGAAGACTCTGTCAGCCTTTTACACTAAGATTAAAGAAGTTAAGAAAGTGAATAGAGCACTGCACTTCTCAACAATTAATAAAGTTTTTAAAAGAATGTTGACTGCAGTTAACATTGACAGAGACTTCACTCTAATGCTAGTTTTAACTGACTTAATGAAAGCAGCTAGAACATCACTTCTTAACATTAGATGTATTTATATTTCTTAAAATAAGTTTAGTTCATAACTTAGTTTCTTAATATTTTATTTAATTATAAATGACTTAATACTTTTATTCATAAGTTTCTTGCTCTTTTTCTTTATTTATATATTATTTATTTATAAATATATCTTCTCATCAATCTTATATAATTTATCTTTATTATTTATTTCTTTTGCTTCTCAATTCTCTTTATAAGATCAGCATACAGTTTCTTAAGCTTTACAATATTTAATATTGCTTTTTAACTTTGAGATTCATGCACTTGTGAATCTTGTCAAATCTTTAAATAATATTTATAATTCACTTTGAATGATGTCTTTTCTGTAATTTTATTTTATACATTATTATACATAAACTGTGTCATAAACAGCAGTTGTATTCAATTATTTTATTTTACATTAATATAGTATCACAAATACATTTTAACTATTTAATTCATTCATTTACTCTATTTATTCATCTATAAATAATATGCTATCAACATCTTATACTTTATTTTAAGCTCTGCTGTAAACATTTTTTAAAACTTATTTGTAAATAGCTTATCTCTATTAATGATAAACTTCTTTAATAATCTATAATTATTAATTAAAGCTGACAGTATAATATACATCAATATTAATGCTGTTACAGTTTCTCTGAATAAAATAAACATTATATATTTCATTAATTTATTCACTATTATTAATACACTGTCAAATCTGACTTTTCATGCTGAGTTGTTTGACTTTAATAGCTTAATAATAAAGTTCATAATAATAAATTCTTAAAGCACACTCAATGCATTTAATTACATTACTTCATCATAATGCTTATCTTTCTGAATCTTATTACATTAATATAAATTACATTTAACAATGTACTCAACAATTCAATTATAAAGATTGTCTATGTTGCATCTTCTTTATATAAAATCTTCTAAATTTAACTTTTAAGTGTTCATCAGCTCAGCTATTATAACATACTTTAATGAATTCTTTATCTATTAAAAAAATGTTCTTTATCTTATATATTGTTGTTAAATCTTTTATAAGAGTTTCTTTCTTATCTTTATATAGAATTTCAGCATAAATCATTTTTACTTCTTCATAATTAAATCATTTACTCAAAGCATCTGCATCATCATTCTTATTACTCTTTTTATAATAAATCTAAAATTCAAAATCTATTAACTATTTAACTTAACAAATCTGTTGCTGATTCAATTACTTAGTTATTACAAAGTTTCTTAAATTCTTATAATCAATAAAGATTTAAATAGACTTATCTATGTCTGTAAGATAAGATCTTCAATCTTATAATACTTTTACTATTATAAGAAATTCTTTATTATAAATTTTATATTTTTTCTTGAGTTCTGACAACTTTCTAAATCAGTATACAATAAACTTTCTTTGCTCATCTTCAATTTAATATAAATATGCTTTAACTGCAAAATTTAATGCATTGATTTTTAATATCTTCTTATATGCTTAATTAAGTATTTACAGATGTATTATTTTATTTTAACTTTTTTTTAATATATAAAATGCATCTTTCTGTTTTTTATTTCAATGTCATTTCTCATTCTTGCATGTCAAACACATAAGAGATTTCACAATCTTTATATAATTAAATATCAGCTTTCAATAATAATTTATTAAATCTAAAAAGACTTATACTTTCTTAATCTTTCTTAATGTCAATCAATCTCTAACTACTTTTATCTTCTTTAAGTTCTTTTTGATCTGTTTAGATTAAATGATATACTTTAAAAATTGTATTTTTTAATTTTTAATTTGCTTTTTAACTTTTTCACATACATAGCTTTTTCATTGAGCTTTATTAGGATTTTTTGCATATATTTGCAGTGTGTTTTTAGATTATCTGAGTATATTAAAATATTGTTAAGATATATAATTACAAAATCATTAAAATATCTTCTCAATATATTATTAATAAGTCTTTAAAAGATAATTAAGACATTCTTGAGCTTAAATGACATAACAGTGTATTTATAATATTTATATTTTATTTAAAATGTCATTTTTCATTCTTTGCTCTTCTTCATACATACACAGTAATACACTTTCTTTAAATTTAAACTCATAAATTACTTAGTTCTTTCTAGTCTGTCTTGTAACTCTTTTATTAACAGTAGAAAATAATTATCTCAGTAAATTATTTCATTAAGTTATTTATAGTTAACACATAGTTATTTAATATTATTCTTCTTTAATACAAACAAAATTAAGTATTCTGTTAATGACTTTAATAATTTAATAAATTCTTTCTTTAAATTCTCATCAAAATAGTTCTCAACTTTCTTAAGTTAATCTTTACTTATAAAGTAAAATAACATTCACTTTAACTGTTTATTATTTATAAGTAATATCTCATGATCTCAAGACTTATACTTTGATAAGTTCTTTTTTAATTAATTAAAAATATTATTTACATTCTTTATTACATAAAATTCTTTATTGATTCAGTTAATTCAAAGATTCTTTTTATATATTATTATTTGTTCTATTAACTCCCTATTCAGTCCCTATCTAGGTCTATGAGGGCGAAGCGCCTTTGCAAAGGAAAAACCCAAATGGAAAACCTTAGTCCCGCCCCGCAGGCGCTCCGCC
>JAABUY010000155.1_pt1 | contig 143714 bp, 145 predicted proteins | sample 5560271 | NCBI WGS metagenome assembly JAABUY01 (sample SAMN10711886, study PRJNA513374) | rock metagenome | isolation source: Antarctica rocks | place: Antarctica: Victoria Land, University Valley
ACCCCTCCCCCGCCAACCATGCCTACACCACCTCCGCTGCCTCCGTCCCCCACCTCGCCACCCAAATTCACCCGGTGGCTCGCCCCCCACCCAACCAAACACCATCCCTCGACCTCGGGCGCGGCGACGGGCACCCTCACAGCACGAGTCGCCCGCTCGCGCCCCACTCCGTCCTGGGCATCGACGCCTCCGCCTCCGCCTTCGCCTCCGCCTCGGTGATAGCTCACCGCGCAAGCCCCTCCACTCAACATCTCCCCCCCCCCCCATCCTCCTCCTCCTCCCCCAAGTACCCCCCCTTCCACGCACCAATGCCGCTTTCTAGTCCTCGACTGCCGGCCCCCCACCTAGCTCACGACCCGACCGAGGTCTTTTCGAATGCAGCGCTGCCACTGGATCCTGCGCGACGAGTGTACTCGCCTGGGCACGCTGCGGGCCGTCCACGGGCGGTTGAAGGAGGGTGGGGGGTTCGTGTTTGAGATGAGGTGGGGGGCGCGGGGAAGGGGACGTGGTGGATGGGGGTGGTGTTGAAGGAGGGGAGAGGGCGGAGGTGGTTGAGGGGGAGGAGGTGGAGGATTGGTTGACGAGGCTGATGGGGGGCGAGGGGGAGTGGGTGAGGCTGATGGGGGCGGGGGGGGTGGAGGGCGTGGAGGCGGGGAGCAGGGGGGGGGGGGGGAGGGGGTTGTTAGCGAGGTGGGTGCGGTGCTGGAGGGGGTGGTGGGGAGGGAGGAGGATGAGAATGGGATTGCATGCTTGGAGTATGTGAGGTTGAGGGGCGTGGCGAGGAAGCGGTAGGTCGGGGGGTGGGGTGCGCGGTTGGGTGGGGATGGGTTGATGGTTTGTCTTAATCCTGGATTTCAGGTACTGCTGACGACGTGCCTGGCAGGTGGGAGATTCTGAATAGCTCTCATTGTTGTTCATGGGGCGGAATCACTCAGTTTTGATCTGACTTTGCACCCGTAGATATCTTTCCGCTGTTCGGTTCTTCTCGACGATGATGGTGTTCTCGTGACTTTACTCCGTCCGACAGTTGTAGATTTGCATTTTGGACCCTGGAATGTAATTGTTCGGTAAAGGATGCGGTCAACTAACCACACGTAGTTAAGACGGTGGAAGCCAATCATACCTTACCGGAAGTTACTGGTTCCAGGAAACGCTATAATAACGATGTCGGTGGCGGAAGCGAGTCTATGTATGTTTTTAAAGCAGATTAAGTGCTGAGCATCATTTTCAGCATGATGTTAGTCTATGTTTTTGAGGTAGGAACACATCTTAAGTCGCTGCTGCCATGGATATGGTTATTATAGCGTTTTCTGGGACCAGCGGCTTCCCCTAAGGTAAGTGAAACCTTGACGGAATCTGAAGACGAGATCGAGGGTTGGCGTGGGATGAAGAGATTCGCTCGGTGATTGGAGATGCACAAATGATCAATACCTTACACATGTATGTGAGCTATCCTTAGACGTATACGAAGACTTTTGAGCACCCAAGTCTCCTGTCGCTGTCGTTGTCACAAGTTCAGAACTAGGGGAGCTGTACGGTAGCGAGACCCTGAAGATGTTAGGCTCATAATCTAGCGCGCTTTGCCCTTCACCTTCGTACCGGACCACTAAGGTACACATTCCTGTCCGAACATGTACAACGCCACATGCTCCATGATCTTCACCTGATAATTGCCATGGACGATACGATCTATCCACGAACCGTCAAAATCACTGAGTAACATCGGAGATTTGCCAGCAGCATCCTGACGCAGGCCGGAGGGCTAGACTTTATCAACGATCCCCCTTGACGGATTATGAACAACTTTACCAATGGGGACAACGGCTCGGAGCATACCTCAGTAGGACGTGACCGCGCGAAAGACTTTGACAGCCTCAAACAGTCTCTACACAGGACTTCGAATGGAACTCACAACCAATCACCATCCCAAACCGAAGACAATCCTGCCCTTATCGATGAAGCTCGACGTTCATTCCAATCGAATAAAAGCAGCCGTTCTCTCTTCGTCGATATACCCAAACTAGCCAGTCCGGCGGATACAGCTCTCGCTGCCCTTCAGTATTTGCCTACGCCGCTCCTAGTGCTCTCCTCCTCGAAATGTATCGTTCTCGCAAACGAAGCGATGGGCAGAATTCTGAGTCTTTCGCAGTCTGGAGCGCTGCAGAAGGTACACGGGGATGGAGAGGTGCAGGATTTGTCTGTGACTCAAGTGCTTTGGGGGCAAACGTTGGCTCAGATTGGGGTGGACATGCTTCAGGACGGGGAGCCAGTCTGGGTTGATTGGGAGGTATGTATGCCTGGCATTAGTCTACAAAGATGCAAGCTAATGATCCAAGAAACTCCTCGATCGCCTAGCAGACGAAATGGATGAGGATGCCCCGGAAGATGACGTAGACCGCGAAGGTTCGGCGGCATCTCAGGACAGCGCACTGCCAGCGCCGGCAACTGCGCGGAGCCAGTCTTCGCATGGGTTACAATCTGGTGTGAACGAAAAGGGGCCACCTAGAATGGCCAAACCCGCGGAAGTAGGACATGATGCAGTTGTCAACGTTGTCCTTTCGGCGCAACCCATCCAGTCCGACACAGTGCCTTCTGACGCAAAGCAAAGATCCTTTTCGCTGGCAAATCAAGTGCAGGCGAATATGATCATCTCCGTATGGAACATGAATCATCAGAAGTACTTCACGCTGAGCTTTACAAGCGCAGCCCCATCCGCTCCTCCTTCACTCCCAAAGCAGTCACGGACCGTTTCTACGACGCCTAATCGGCTGTCCTTGTCGCCTAGGTCAGATACAGGTCGACCGTCATTGAATGGTTCAGGAACTTGCTCCCCCTCCGGCGCCCGATCTCCTCTAGCGACAGCTACCTCTCCAACGAGCATTCCCCTTTCACGAGCACCCTTCCCTCTGGCCGGTCCTCCATCACACTCAGATGTGGTTTCTACACCATCGTTCCTTCAGAAAGTAACAAGATTGAAGGATGGTATGCTGAACGCGATGGAAATACCTGTATTCGCGATGTGGAAGGATATGAGTTTGGCAATTCCCAACAGAGCAGGAGCGCGGCTCAGCGAAAAACACACAGGGCCGGCCTCAGGAAAAACAATCGGCCCCTTCCGATCATTCAAGACCTACACTGAAGACTTCGAGCGGGAACTAGACCCAGAAGAGTACCCCTTGGTTGTGCTTTGTAAAACACAAAAGCCGTTCAGCAATTGGAAGATTGGGTTGAAAAGTCCAGAGACTGAGCGACATCTAAGGTGTGTAAGTTCCTCATGCTATCAAGTATGTCTCACTTATTTTGCGCAGCTTCGAGGTCAGTGGGGAAGGTATCCATGATGACCAGACAGGAGAGTTTATCGGTGGCATGGTGGCCCTCAAAGACGTCACGGAGTACACGAATAAGCTTGCAGCCCAAACTGAAGAGAGTGAGCAGCAGTTCGAACTCATTTGCGATACGATGCCACAGATGGTAAGGCCACAGTCTTTTTGGATTTCTCCATCTGTGCTGACTTTAAGCCCAGCTCTGGACTACCACTCCACAAGGTATGCCTGATTGGTTCAGTAAGAGGTGGTATGACTTCACCGGCTTGACGGCAGAAGAATCCATGGGTATCGGTTGGCAACTACCATTCCATCCGGATGATATCATATCAAGCAAGGGAGAATGGGAGCACTCCGTAGCCACCGGTGACGAGTACTCGACAGAGTATCGCTGCAAACGACGCGATGGCGAGTGGAGATGGATGTTAGGGAGGGCTCTGCCCCTCAGAGACCACAAAACGGGAACTATCCTGAAATGGTTCGGCACGTGCACGGATATACACGATCAAGTTGAATCACGGCTGGCTGCCAAGCAAACACGAGAGAAGTTGTTGAACGTCATTGATCATGCGAAGGTCACCGTATGGGCAGTTGACAGAGAAAGAAACTTGACTTTCCTAGAGGGCAAGCTTATGTGGGATGTCGAGGAGCAGGATATTGTGCCAGAGGCCCTCGGGAACAATATTTATGATGTTTTTGCGCGTCACGAAGGACAATATGACCTGCCTTTGTACAAGGAGCCGATAGAGAAGATCTTCAATGAAGAAGCCAAGGAGCAGATTAGCGAGCATCACATAGACGGTAATGGTCGTTGGTTTCGAACTCGCTTTGTACCAATACTCGCCCATAGTGAGGAGAGCGAACAGGGAGCAAAACCTTATGTGGATGGGGTAATTGGCGTGTCGATGGATGTAACGGAGGTCAAGAAGACGGAGGCGAACCTCCATTCGCAGGAAGAAGAGAATACTAGGCTACTTTCCAACGAAGCGGCTGCCAAAGAAGCCAGTCGACTAAAGAGTCAGTTCCTCGCCAATATGTCCCATGAGATCAGAACGCCAATTGCTGGAGTTATCGGAATGTCGGAGCTCCTCGCCGATACCAATCTTAACGCTGAACAAAGGGAATGCACTGAGAACATTCAACAGTCTGCGAACGGGCTCCTTACCGTGATCAACGACATCTTGGATCTCTCCAAAGTGGAGTCCGGTAGACTCGACATCGAAGAGGTTCAATTTAGCCTGTCGATTGCGATCAAGGATGTAAGCAGGATGCTCTCGTTCGCGGCTGAAAGAAAGAATCTGGACTTTAAGAGCGATATCCAAATTGGGGTTGACCATGACCTTGTAGTCATGGGAGATCCAGGCCGAGTTCGGCAGATACTTACAAATTTATTGACGAACAGTATCAAATTCACCTCTGAAGGCCACGTCAAATTAGCTGTTACTGCGCAGAAGGAGACGGCGGACACGGTAGAGGTCAAATTCGTGGTTGAAGACACTGGTATGGGTATCGAAGAAGAAGTGCGCACACGACTGTTCAAGCCGTTCAGTCAAGCGGACTCAAGTACGGCCCGTCGCTTCGGTGGGACTGGACTGGGCTTGTCGATCTGCAAGAACGTAAGTCACATTCACATTCCATTGTCCTCTACCAAGCTAACCATCTAACCCTAGCTTGTCGATCTGATGCACGGCGAGATCACTCTCGACTCAAGCCTTGGCAACGGCACCACAGCCGTGTTCTGGATCCCTTTCAACAAGCCTCAGTATCGAAACGGGAGCTCCCCAATGATTGACATTGACTCGATTCCGGACCGTCTGCAATCAGAATTGTCTGTGTCAGGCTGTGCTTCCGACCTGGATCTCACAAGTTCGAGCCCACCGCAGACGTCGCACGATACCACGGGGCCTGGCAGAGCACATGATCAGCATAGATCATCTCCATTGGGCATTCAGCCATCCTCATCAGGAGCTGCCTCAGACGCGGAGATGAATCTGCCCATCGCGGAGAGGAAGAACTTTCAAGTTCTGGTGGTTGAGGACAAGTAAGCATCGCTGTGTCTGCAAAGTGTTATTGGCTGACCGTTCCAGTGCAATCAACCAGCAAATCGCGCTCAAGACAATCGAGAAACTCAACTTCTCGGCGAATGCCGTTTGGAATGGGCAAGAAGCACTTGACTACCTCTTGAAAGAGCCCTCGACATCCCATCCGAAGCCAGATGTTATTCTAATGGACGTTCAAATGCCGATTTTGGACGGCTATCGAGCCACACACATCATTCGGCACCACGCACCCTTTTCGAATTCACCCATGATTCGGGCGATTCCGATTGTAGCAATGACCGCCTCTGCGATCCAGGGGGATAGAGAAAAGTGTCAAGAAGCAGGCATGGATGATTACCTGGCTAAGCCTGTGAAGGGCAAAATATTAGAGAAGATGTTAGTCAAGTGGGCCCTGGAAAGCAAGCGGAAGTGTCTACTTAGTGAACGGGAGGGCCCCATTGCAACCGACCACGACCAGCACCGTGCCGAACCAAGACCCGCAACCAGTCCAGCTTCGGAGTCTGTTCATCCTTCTGAGAACAACGCGCGGGCAAAACAAGATGCCGCCACAAGTGCGCTGCCCGGCACCGAGTCCGAAGGCGACCGTGGCTTGCGCCGGGTCGAGGCGGAGGAGAAGACCATATCCCTCAGGGACGACAAGCTCATTGCAGCCAGTGACACGGACTCCCACAGCCCCCCAGCATCCCTAAGTGGTGTAACCATCCGTGCCGACCAACCGACGACGGCACTGACAGAAGAGAATGTCGGCAAGTTGGCCGACGAACAAGACGATGGACACTTGTATCCAATAACGCGCAAAAGCACCTCCCCGAACCAATCACTCATGGTCGAAGGAGGTGCCAGTTCCCCGACCAGTACGCGGGGCCACCTCCGAAGCTCATCACGATCTTCCCTAGGCCAAAAGAGCCTTAACCGAATCGGCAGTGACGGCAGTCAGCGTACAGTTACGCCTAGATCGTCTAGATAGAGTTTTTACTTGTACCTTATCTCCATTACATGCTACGGTATCAATGGTATTTTACATATTGTCTTCGAAGTCCTTGGAGTTATGTAGATTTCTATACACAGTTCGGGCTTGTCATTTTTCTGCTCTCTGGCGTCGACTTTCACAACGGAGGCAGGGCTTTGTTCTGGATTGCGGACGACTATAGGTCGGGCGTTTGCTATCTTGCCTTCACGATGGTGGGAGACATTTGCATGGCGTAAGTTATGGGTTCAAGGACTTTCATCTGATTGTCTTCAATTTCTGTTTGACTAGAAATATTAGTGTCCATTGGTGTACTACCTTTTGCTCATCACGTTAAGCATGATTTCCGTGGAGTATTATCAATTGCTCTATGCCGCTTCTCGGGAGAATTTCCAGTCACAGTGCCTTGCGAAAAGTCAAACCACCCAAGCACTAAAATTGAGACTGCCGCAAGGGCTTGGCAGATGGAGAAATTGTATGATTGTTTTGAGGAGCTCAGCATCAACTGCACACAGTCAGATCTAATAGAGCATGAAGTTGCAGTCTCAATATGCATGTGTGGATGGGTTGACCCCTATGGTGGATCCTCTCTGAACTTCTTTCAGGCTTTCGGCACCGGAGCATCAACACCACGAGCTCGATTTGCCCCACCTGACCCAACTACCTCCAGCTCGCCAGCACAACGAACTTGTGCACCGTTCCTGGGCTCAGAAAAATCACATACCCCATCACCACGCCCACACAAATGATCCGCAATGTCGACCTCCAACAGCGCCCCCCTCCCCATCTGCACAGCCTGCGGCACGCAAATCGGCACACACGGCCCTCCAAAGCTGCCGTATAGGCGATGTAGAGAACCACCCAGATCCAGTCCACTCCACTCCGGTCCATCCACCGCATCGGTCCCGCCATTACCGCGTCCACGAACACTCCTGACTAACCCGTAACGTTCATGCTCAGGGCCCCTGGCAACTCGTGCAGGCCACGGGCCAGACCTTCACGACGCTGGCGGAGATGCAGGGCAAGTATCGAAACAGAAGGTAGCAGGACTCTGCAAACCCGCGGATCCGGTCCATCTGGACGGAACCGAAGGTACGTTTATGTACTCCATTCCGAATGTGATACCGCTGCCTTCCGGGCGAGATGGCGAGGATGTGGAGGGCGTTTGAAGCCGTTGCGGTTTGAGGGTACGATAGGGGGCGTTTTTGGGGCTTGGATGTGTGGGATGTGAGGGTGAGGGGGCGGGTGTTGGAGAGTATGGAGTTTCAGGTGCGGGCTGAGGGGTGGGTGGAGTAGGAGTTGTTAGGTGAGGTTTGTTAGGCCTCTCGGGTTGGAAGTTCGTTCGTTGCGGAGAGGTTGGAAGAGGATGGGGCAAGAGTCATTGGACGCCCCTTCGAGTTTTCTTAGTCGAGATCACTTGTTCTAGTTGTCAATGATTGCTTCGAAGCCAGCTGTGAAGCACTCTAGCATCAGGACATCAAGGGGAACTTTTGTTGAAGATGCCCGTTCGGTGTCATGTGGAGGTCTACATACCAGTCTTTCCTGGATGACAATGGTTTGTATTGGACAATACATGCATTGGACTGAGGGAAACTTCATACATTCATTGTCTTGGTGTTGAGCCACAACGGCATCCAATCATGATCTGGAACGATACAACAAAGATTTACCTGTCCGATGCCTTATGCCCCATATTCTTACTTTCTTTGCGGAGAATCTTCAGATACGAAAACAGGGTGATCGTGGTAAAGTGTGGTGAAACGTGCGCCTCTAATGAGATTCGCAGTCGAGATGCTCTATTCTCTCTAGGTGTAGTGCAATCATCGAACCATCTCAATCCCGCTCTAATCGCACCGCCGGATTACTCTCAACGAAATTCAGATCGACCTTGTGGCCGAGTAATTCCCGGATATTTTTCACTTTATACCTAGTTGCAGTATCCGTCAGTCAAACCCACCAACGACGCAAGCAACATGGACAAGACGGCGGCAGGAAACCGAAAAGGACTCACTTGATCATCGTTGGCCGCTCCAAACTCAATCCCCACCCATAAACCCTCATATCCTTCGGCAGGCCCATCGGCTCCAACATCTCCGGCCTGAACATGCCACTGTTGCCAATCTCCACCCACTTATCCAGCCCCTCATGGAAGCCGAAAATCTCCATACTCGGCTCCGTGTACGGGTTGTAGGCCGGCTTGAAGCGCAACCGATGAATGCCCATCTTGGCGAAAAACACTTCCATGAAGCCGATGAGGCCGCCGAGGGTAAGGCCGAAGTCGGCGATGACGCCCTCGACCTGGTGGAACTCGGCCAGATGGGTGGCGTCGACCGTCTCGTTGCGGAAGACGCGGTCGATGGAGAAGTAGCGGGCCGGGCGCGGGTTGGCGGCGAGGCGGTGCAGCATGTAGGTGGAGATGGCGGTCGTGTGGGTGCGCAGGACGAGGCGCAGAGATTCCGAGTCTTTGAAGGGATACCGGTAGCCGATGGAGCCATATTTGCCGCTTTCATGCACTTGTTTGACGTTGGTCCAGTACTGTGCGTAGTCGAGGGTTTGGGAGTTTTCCTGGCGTTGGGTGAGGAGGGTGGGTGTACGGTTTGGAAGATGTGATGGCGGATCGGGGTCGGCGTGAGGCTTGTCGGCGTGCGGAGGATCGGAGATGTAGAAGGTGTCTTGGAGGTCGCGGGCGGGGTGTTGTTGGGGGACGAAGAGGGCGTCGAAGTTCCAGAAGCCAGTTTCGACGAAACTAGGTAATTGTTACGGATGGGGGTAGAGAGCGGGTCGAGGCTGTCTTACCGATTCGTTGGCATTTCTTCGAAGCCCATCTCGAAAAAGATCTGCCGGAATTCGTGCCGGACTTTGTTCACTGTAACAACAGCTATTAGTGGAGTGATTATATTGCCTCAATCGGAGGAGCTTACATGGGTGTAGCGCGCCGCTGGGTGTTATGGCACCTTTTGCTTTGAAGTTATATGGTTTCAGGTGTACATTCTTCCATGATCCACTTCGGCAACATGAGCGTTTGAATGGTTGGATCTGGCAGTATTGAAACCTTACCTTGCGAGCATGTCTGCCGTTAAGTCCGTCTCTTCTTTGACGAATTCTCGGGCGTACTTTGGTCCTTTGGAGACCTCAAAGCTAATCACTTTCTGCATGGTGATCAATTTCCTTTTCCGTAGTTCAAGGATGACCTTCTGATCTGGATGGGTCCTGTTGTCTTTTATGACCTGTAGCTGCTCGCGTGTAGTGTCGGTAATTGACTTGGTCTTCGAGAATATATAGTCAGTCCAAGAGCATTCTTATTCCTGACAAACTATGCATACATTCGCCCTTAGCATGTCCTTGTCCTTTTTGATCCAGCCTTCTTTGAAAGCTTTTCCCTGACCGACCTTGGCGCTCTCCTTGCCAACGATGCTCTGGAGTCATCGTCAGCGGGGAGACGCGACGAGATCGGTGATGATCATGGCCACTATACAGGCAAGTCCGCAATCTTTAAACCATCCACTGCCTGAACCACAGCTTCAAATACTTTGGCTTCATGGCTGCCATGCGCCGCGATACCCTCCGCCTCTTCCGTCAAAACAGCTTCTTCCCTGTCAATTGTTTCATAACTCACCATCCCCCGAGAGGAGAGTCGATCCAGCGCGCTCTTGAGTGTTGCTGAAGGTATGGAAGGAAAGGCATTGCCGCTCAGGATGGGCCCTTCAGTGCTAGACAGAGCGTCTAGGACTTCTGTTGTGAGGTCGCCCGCCATGATTTTTAGTTGTGCGCGTTTATGTGCAGTTGTTTGAGCTTCGCACCACCTCGCTGAGGTATTAGAAGCTATCTTGAAGCTCTATGCGTATCGTTGTTGTAAATCTGACTAGTACGAAATAACTTATTTCATGTCGCCGAAGCCCTACACTAGTTCGGTAAGTTCCGATGTTACGCAACCGTACTTCGTGTCAACTAGTCTTAGGTAGGTACTCTACCTTATGCTCATGCGCTGCTTACTTGGAGAGAACTGGACTGGAACCCATCCATATTATTCATGGTCAAGAACCTACCGAATCGCATGGCATAGAGCGATAGAGTATTGAGCATAAATGCCTTCCTGTATCCAGACCTGACGGTAATGCCCCCGAGATGCCGTGCTCGGCAAACAGCTCGACGTACAGCAGTACCTCAAGCTTCAAGTCGCATATGGCCGCTATGGATACTCATCCTGTCATCATGGCTCCTCGTTGTTCGTGGCATGACCGATAGGCACATCAGTGGCTTGAGGCGAGTGAACTCTCTCCAACACCCCTCGTTGGCGCAAGCCTCTAACATCTTCCTTCATAGATCGGAGACAAGAGAGATATTCTATCATGGCTACGATAACTACATGAAACATGCGTTTCCCGAGGATGAACTTCGGCCTATCTCGTGCAGACCACTTTTCCGGGAATCAAGCAACCCGGCGCACTTTGAGCTCAACGATGTGCTTGGCAATTACTCCTTGACTCTCATAGACAGTTTGTCGACGCTTGCGATCTTGGCATCATCGCCTCAAAGTTTCAAGGGTAGAAACAAGGCACTCGAAGAATTCCAGCAAGGCATATCTTCTTTGGTGGAGCATTATGGAGATGGCACCGACAAAGTTGGCGGACAAGGGCTCCGGGCTAGAGGATTCGATATTGATAGCAAGGTTCAGGTCTTCGAAACGGTTATACGCGGTCTTGGAGGTTTACTCAGCGCCCATTTGTTTGCGGTTGGTGATCTGCCGATACGTGGGTACGATCCGCCAAGCGAGGAAAGACGTGCTGCCAAGGCGTTGCACAAAGGCAGGGGGCGTAACTCTATGCCGGGAATAAGATGGCGCAGAGGCTTTACGTATGACGGGCAGCTGCTTCGACTTGCCCACGACCTTGGTCGACGCTTGCTTCCGGCATTCTACTCGCCCACGGGTATCCCATATCCAAGGGTAAACCTGAGGCACGGCATCCCTTTCTATCCGAACTCGCCCTTTAATCATGACGCTGAGCACGGACAATGTGAAACGACCCAACCGTCGTCGGGAGAGATTACTGAGAATTGTAGTGCTGGTGCCGGTAGCCTTGTGCTCGAGTTGACCACACTCAGCAGGCTTACTGGTGATCATCGCTTTGAGCATGCCGCTAAGCGCGCCTTTTGGGCAATATGGAACCGACGGAGCAGCGTGGGTCTCATAGGTTCGGGCATAGATGCCGAAAGCGGCTTATGGATTGGTCCTTATACCGGGGTACGTGCACTTCCATTACTTAGTCCCATGTTGAGAGGCTTGACTGACGTGCTTGGATTATGAAGATCGGAGCCGGTATTGACAGCTTTTTCGAGTATGCTCTAAAGTCTCACATTCTCCTTTCTGGTCTCGCTGCACCGAACACAACAGTTTCGAGTGGCATGCACTTAAGCAGAGATCCTGACAGCGTTTTCGAGCCTTTACGGGAAGAGGATCAGTTGGCCGAGGCTTTCTTAAATACCTGGCAGGAAGCGCACTCCGCCATCAAGCGTCACGTGTACCGGGGTCCCATGTACCAACATCCCCACTACATTCAGGCTGATGTCTTCACCGGAGCTGTACGGGCGCTCTGGGTTGACAGCTTAAGCGCATACTACCCTGGACTACTCACACTTGCTGGGGAGATCGGAGAGGCTACCGAGACCCATCTCTTCACTACGGCGCTATGGTCCCGGTATTCGGCGTTGCCTGAGCGGTGGTCCACCGCAACTGGGAGCGTTGAAGGTGGTCTTGGGTGGTGGGGAGGTCGGCCAGAATTCGTTGAATCTACTTATTACTTATACCGAGCGACACAAGACCCATGGTATCTACATGTCGGAGAAATGGTGCTCCGAGATATCAAAAGAAGATGTTGGACTAAATGCGGCTGGGCTGGGTTACAGGACGTCCGAACTGGAGAGCAGAACGATCGCATGGAAAGCTTCTTTCTCGGCGAAACCGCGAAATACATGTTTCTTCTTTTTGATCCGGCGCATCCTCTAAATTCGCTGGATGCTCCTTTTGTCTTCACTACCGAAGGCCATCCACTTATTATACCACGATCTGCTCATAACGGCAAGCTCGTGAAGGACTCAACCTCTAGAACAAGCCCAACCAACGCCGCGGTCTGCCCCCGAGCGCCGAGTCTTGTTCCCTTTAGTGTATCAGCAACCGCTGCAAGAAAGGATATTTTTCATGCGGCGAGCCTGGCCAGACTTCACCACCTGCCGACTACCGAGACCATTGAGTCTCCTCTTGTGGAGTTCTCGACTGATCACCCAAGCATCTCTTTATCTGACGTCCAATCTCCGTCCAACTACACCTATTTTCCCTGGACATTGCCACCTGAGTTGATACCGTTCGATGCTACATCTTCAAGAATGATTACTAGACCAACGTTTGACCTCACATTTCCACTTTTGCCGAATATGGTTCTAGGTCCAGGTACGCTTCAACGCGTAAGGAACGGTATAATGATCAATTCCATGGGTGGACTACGGCTCGGTATGGTACAGGACACGCCGTCCATCGGCAACAATCAGGGACTTATAGACCTGTACAGGATCCAAGCGATCAACAACATCGCACTTGGCAAGGACGAGAGAATCTTCCTTAATAAAGATGTCGTTGCTGATTTTGTCAGTCCGCTCGATCCAAACTTTAGCCGTGTCAGAGACACAACGATGTTGGATATTGTTGTTGATATTGAAGACTCTGGGATCTTACCACACGGAACTAGGATGGACCCCTTAACTAATGTCACCGGTCCAGTTGTCACACCTTCAGTCGATGTCCCGCTCAGCACTCCTGGCGCTGCCAATATGCGTGTTGCATTCAACTCACTCATTGATCATGTCTCCTCAATTCTTCGAGACCATACCTCTGCCAGACTTCCCAGAGGTAACCGCGTTTACATTCCTGCTATTGCGCCCACAGGCAACGGAGCCGCCCCAATTCCAGATTTCGAAGAAGCTCCTAGTCCAGATCCGTCTGGTGGTGCCAAAGGATCCCTCTCTTGGCAATCTATCTACTTTGCTGGTGAGACCTGTGACGGGAGATTATCTTCCTCGGTACCAAACAGATGTCAGGTTATTGTCATGAAGAGAGGAGGCTGTAGCTTTTCTCAGAAGCTTCAGAACATTCCAAGCTTTCCGCCGTCGGCCACCTCTCTACAACTGGTCATCGTGGTGTCATATGGCGACGATGACGGCACGCAACCACTACTTGATCAAACACAAACGACTCTGAAGGGGCTGCCACGGCATAACCCTATCCCAATGGTCATGGTCAGTGGTGGTGAACAAACCTACAATGCTTTACGACATGCGATTGGACTTGGCGTCAAGAGGAGATATTCCATGCAAGCACAGGGCATACCGATCAGTAACTTAATTATTGTCTAAAGGAACCATTCAAATCTAATTGGAGACCAATGCAGCTCTATGTACCAGCATTAGGCACTGCTAGTATATGGATCGAACGTTCTCCGCCTCCTCAGTCCAGCTCACCACCTCAGTTTCGACACCCCTAGATTTCCAAAATTGGTGGACCCCTGTACATTTGCTTCCCTATCCAGAACCACCAAGCCGCACAAAGATTGTCAGAGTACCAGTGATGAGACATGTTTACTACATTACTAATGAGGGCTGACCGACAATGACGACGGAGCAGAATAAATCACTACAAATGCCACCATGTAGTCACAGGCTATTCCATGCAGGAATGCACAAGCAAGCCTCGCATTCAGAACAGATTGGGTGCGGCATTGGCACGACGGGATAAGATATGTGGCAAGATGGAGGCCCGATAAGAGCAGGTTGAGAGGATCATGAAAGATCCTGTAAAGGCATTGAAGGCTGTTGATGAGCCACGTATCACACTATGATGGTTATCAGATACAGCCGCAATGACCAGGGATGCCCCAGCGGTGTTGATGGCGGGCAAGGCACGGTTGGTGACCACTACAGCAACAGCACACATGATGACAAGGTAGCCGACAGAATGTGCACCTTTGGGGGCTGAACTCAGGATGGGACATTGCGTACATTTGGCTTCCCACAGTGGCAATCATGTTGGAGGCCGTGGCAGCTTCAGCTATCTACCTACGCAGAAAGTTTCAGTAGTCGGCGGAGGAACCCCAGATACGCCCATATCTGAGGCCGGCTGTGATCGAAGCCCACTGATCTACCCCGGACGAGGATGGGACTGGTCAGGCGCGCTCCGCAACGGACGCTCCTATGAAGCAATAAAGAAATTAAACCGTGATGCTATGTCACAACACCCAACTCTTGGAATACAATCCGATATCTTAGCAGCCGTGGTTGCTTACAACTCATGAAGCACGTAAGCCGGCCCGCCGTCAAAGAATGCTACAGCCTGCATTTGGTCAGGTTATGCCTTTTTGGAGAGTATGTGACGGCCTACTAACAATAGTGCCGCCGGCTGGCCTCCAGGCATTCCGGTAACTACAACTGTAGCACAGATGCTCAAGAGAATTCGCAAGCCTATTGAGTTTCTGAGTGTGCTCCGGTGCATTGGTTGACTGATACTGGTGTGGTTGGTTGTAGAAATAATTTGACTTGTAGCAACAACCTACCCAAAGAGCGTCTTGGGTCATGCTTGCAAAGAAAGAATGTTGTGCTATTGACACTCTTTATATACAAGTCCCGGATTCTAAACGCCGCTGGTAGTAGTGACATCCCACGAATGTCTAGGACCCGCTGATGGTGCTGATATGTATGAGGTGGCGGTCCGGCGAGGGTGAACCCTGATAGGTTTGGTGGGCCTATGATTATAATTGGCTTCAGGACCTTGAACATAATTTCTGCGTCGGTTGAGAATGTCATACTTGCTTTCCCGATATACATGTATAGGTTCTTGGCTGCGAGTGGATGCTGGTTCTTTTGATGTGGAGCATTCCATTGCATCGAAAACAAATAATGTCCTGCGGACGTCTCCTCAATAGTCGGCATCTAGAAACCAAATACTACAGGGATCCTTGTATATACAGGACTCGCGCGTTCTGCGTACAGGTTTTGCCTTGATGCTGGGGCACCCTGGGAATAAGTACCCCTAAGTCATACCTCACCTGGGCATTTCGATTCTGAACGATCTTCATATCCTTAAGACGCCATGGCATTCCTTGATATTCGTCACAGGCTCAGGGAGGGATTGGAAGCGAAACTGTATAAGAGCTTCTTCGTAAGGCTCTTACCCACTTTCGTGGCAAGGAACAGAATTTCATCTGATTTACTATACGTACTGACTCATCGGTCAACTTAGGGCAAGGATGCAAGGTGACTGCGCATGATGTCCGCCCGATTCAAGTACCGGCCACACCAGCGCCATCTACAGTTCAAGGCAACATTTCCGATGAGAGTTCCGGGGAAGCGTGCACTGCTAGCGCCGGAGACACCATGGCCCAGTTCCAATACTCATCGCAAATGCTGGAATCACGGATGAGGGTCAAATCGGATATGAAAATTCCCCTTGGAGGTATGGCAAAAGACCTACGAGACTCAGATCTCGCAGCATCAGTGTGCTCATAAACTCGCCAATCTTGCCATTGTCGTGACGGGCTGTGAGCCGGGCAAGTTCGGACAAACCGTGCGTACAGAGTGCGCCTATGGCAAAGTAAGCTTGCAGTATGGACTCGTTCGGGGTGTCAAGAACGAGATCGCGAGGTAACAGCAAGGCCAGGATCAACACTGTGGCTCCCGGCTGGGTTAACACGCATTTGATAGAAGGGAGACAGAACGGTGAAATTCAGAGTACCTCCAAACAATATCGCACAGCCGCAAGATGTCGCCTGCAACAATGACCTTCTTGGCTTCGCACAGTGCCGCAGGACATATCTCGGACGAGTGAATAAGCGTGAATGGAGGTATGGAGCGCCGCCTTCTCTGGAGGAAGTCTGAAGTCACGATGAAATACGGAGACAGGGCAGTAGCAAGAGTGATATACGGCAAGACTCGAACTCGGACTAGGACTACACAGCCGGGAACGCCTCCAGCGGTGCCAAAGTCTTCGAGACTAAGAGTGCAGATCGGCCTTTCCGTCAATTTCTAATGCAGTCTCAGCTTTGCTAGGCACAGGGGCCCACATGGAAGAGAGTACTATCCAGATATGCCCAATCCGCACGAGTACGTGGACATCCGGAACATTGAATAGATGTGGAAGGGTCGTTTCATGTTAGTAATGCCATGTCTGAGGATACGCCCGACTTCCTATTTGCCGTTGTCCTACATCCAGATACGAGCGGAATGCCACACAATATCGGAATAGTAGAAACATTTCTGTAATGGCTTCAAAGCTTCGGTGGAAGTGTAACGCCTGATGATGTTCGTGGCATGATGATTCTCCCTGGAGAAGACCCATAAAGAGCACAGCAAACGTACGTAATCTCTCAAGAGCCGCGCGACTGCCTTCCCCGAGCTGAAGGGCTGTGGAGGATGGTGGGCAACCCAGCAGTCGGAACTGCACCTACTGAAGAACTCCAGAGATGTGAAGCCGACACTATATCGGTAGGCATAGGAGTACCCGCGGTAAAACTCGTCACTCAGTCAACATCTCCAATCCCCATGGCATGTGCACAGGCATCCAAGGCGAGCTATGGCGCCAACCATCCCCCAATAACGCGTCATCGAGTACGAAAGTGTTGCCGGGTGGGCCTCAACCTATAACCAAAGTCGTGGTCGTGGTTAATAACACTTCCGCGGGTGTTGAGCCCGGAGGTTGAGGTAGTCAAGGAAGGTGACTCAATGCCGTTTCATCGTCCGGATGCGAGGATAAAGCTTTTCTTTTGGTCGGACCTGGTCCGGCCTTTTCGGGATCCATAGGTAGAGAAGCTCTACCCTTGATAGGGGTCAACATGGGTACCTTGGATGACAACGATATACCTAGCTGGTTGCATGGAAAGGGCTCCCACCGAACAGAAGCAACGGCCGATCGCCGATCATTCAATGATGATTCGCTCGAAATTCTGAATCTGAGGTGAGCACATGCAAAAGGATGACAGCTCAAAACCCTTGATCTTTCTATTTGTGTAAGGTATCAAGGATGTAGGAGGAAATGTCCGTGCTTCAGCTCCCATTATTATTTGGTAACGCCAACCCCACACATGCAAAGTCCCGTCCGCCCCATAAGTTACGAAAAGAAATTCGATACCGATATCCCACGCTTTGAGTAAGCCTGACTCTGGAGCCTGGTAAGCGGCCACTAAAGCTAACTAAAGTAAACAACCATTGGAACACACACGTCTCACCGTATGGTTGTTTGATTGATTGATTGATCGATCAGATAATCAGTCCTATATCAATCTCTCCTTTACCTTCCACATCTTCCCCCCCTCTTTTCTTCTTCTTCTTCTTCCCTTCCACCATGAAACCCTCAACCTCCTCTCATCCCACTTCCCACACAGATGCCTCCATTCACCCCCCCCAAAACCCCCGACTCTCCCCCTCCGCCTCCGCCCGCACCTCCGAACTCGCCAATCTCAAGTTAAGACTCCACGCCGCCGTCCGACAGTTTCCCGACTTCCCTTCGCCAGGTGTTCTGTTCGAAGACATTCTTCCCATCTTCGCCAATCCGCAACTGCACGAGGCCCTCATCCGGTCGTTGGAGCTGCATGTGCTAAACACTTACGGGGAGGGCCAGAAACCTGACGTTATCGTCGCACTGGACGCTCGTGGCTTTCTCTTCGGCCCAAGTCTGGCTCTGCGGCTCGGTGCGGGTTTTGTACCGGTGAGGAAGCAAGGGAAGCTTCCGGGTCCGACCGAGACTGCTGCTTTCCGGAAGGAATATGGCGAGGACTTCTTTCAGATGCAGAAGGACGGCGTCAAGCGAGGTCAGAAAGTGCTGGTCGTGGATGATATTATCGCAACTGGTACGTCGCAATTGTCTCATTACTACCTGTTCACTGTCTTCGGAGGAGCAAATATGCGGGACCACGAGAGGTAGTACAGTCGTCAATGTCGCTGATCTTGATTTTTTAGGTGGTTCTGCGTCCGCAGCTGGCTCACTTGTGGAGAAGCTTGGAGGTCAATTACTAGGCTACATCTTCATCCTGGAATTGGACTTTCTGAAAGGCCGGGAGAAGCTGCAAGCTCCTGTCTACACGCTACTGTCCAGCCAGGAGAACTCGTCGACAGCTCCATAGAGCTCTCGGAGCTTCAACATCAATCGTCACCTAATATCGCCGTCAAAATTCACCCATCGCTCTACGTTCGAGCTCGGTTGGCTCACAAGCTGGAGTCAATGCTTTTGCGATGCATAGCTGGATAATACTGTTAAACGGCGAATAGGTCACTCTAGCCCAATGAACACCTCTGAGGGCGCTCGCTCTATCAGCTGGCTTGTTCTGAAGGATGCCAAGATGGGATGGTTCTTGTGGACACGGTCCAAAGCGTGTTGCAGACTTTCAGCCCTCGAAGGATTTCGGATGCTCGCACGGCTCTTTCAGTTGTGACTCCGAGATTTGCTATACTTCGGAGGCATCGCAAACACCTCATAAGCCCTGCTTATCGTGTCTGTGTTAAGCCATCGGGGAAAAGCTTAGCCATGACTGTGGCTCTCGGTGATTGACCCTCGCTCAGGATATCATAATCATAATCGGACCATCTAGGATGCTTTCACTGTGGCAGGTAATGCAATACATACCATACACTATGAGATGCATCACCCAACGTGCAAGTTACTGGGTCCCTCGCTGTGCTTCGTGTCGAATATTCTGAGTTCACTATTCTGTGGGAACGGCACTACATTCTACAAGCCGTCGATGCTGGTGCCTGAAACCAGGTGACGACGGAACCTGGCGGCTCATCGACGTCTTACAGGCTGAACAACGATCCGAAGCTGTAGTACTGACTCGATAGAGACGAGGGCCGATCGAACTCATGAAGTATATTCTTACCTACGGTATGCTCCACATCCGGTTGCCCGCCCGAATCAGCATCGCAACAAGTGACCATCTCAAATACTTTCTTGCATATGATCCAAATCCAGTATATGGAGCTCGTATCGTCGGCGCTCCACCACACAAACCTCAGCCAAAGACACTGGGACATGGGTATGATCCACAAGACCGGTAAGGGGCTACAGAGACCAAAATTCTCGCCTGCATTGCAAAGAATATCCAAGCACGACGGGAGGTATACTTCCCCACAATATATCTTCAACACTGCCTATGAGGCTCCAATAGGTTTCCTCTTTGCGTTCTCTTCCCCCTTGCCGAACCTCACTCGAACATCCAAAATCATCTAGGACTCTCTCGCTCCCTGACACCTAGCACTTACACTCTGGACCCTAATCCACTCCCTCAAAACCACGTACATACCCGACGAGCACCGATCCTCCCGGACACTTCACCCAATAACGTCAATGCCAGCCTTTCCTCCTACACTCCTTCAATTCCCACTTCCCGCCAAGCGGCCCTCCCCCATCTTTTCCCCTGAACTCTCCATTTGGACTGCCACGCCATCATACCATCACAATTACTGACCCCGCAGTCCTGCCCCTGGAAGTCATTACAACGTACCTCCTCTTCCGCGCCGTCTACCGGCGGCCAATTCCCTGCACCTGCAGAATTGGCACCGTGCTGTGGCTTGCGTAAGGGCCGAGCGGACGAGATGCCAATATTCCCCAGTCTATTGCCGTATTTGGGAAAAAGGAGTCGGAAGAAATGAAATAGATGCAACTCTTGACTTTCAGCCCTAACCGTGTACGGAATTAGACCGATTCATCGACCTTCATGAAGCTGAAGGTGGAGGCTTGACCGCAACACCTTTCACTTCGCCGCTGATTTCCGAGTGCTACCGTTTACAGAAAGAGTGCAACTACAGTCTCCTTGGTATCGAACGCTGAATCTCCGTTATCAGTCGTCTGACTTGTTGTGCGCGATACGTTCAACACTACGAGTGACCATGGATTGTCGAGCTTCAAACACTCGCAAAGACTACCGGCCCGTTCACAATACTGGCGGGAGATCGTCAACACTATACTAGGAGCTGTCTGCTAGCGTCACGGGTCAATGTCCTTCTGTGGACCGAGTAGTCCACAAATCAGAAATAATAAGACTTGTAGTGTGTCGAGAATAGATTACCTTATTGCTCTCCAGCAAAGATTGACTCAGCAGATCCGGATGAGAGGAGGACGAGCCTCGTACGAAGGTACATAGCTCTCAAGCCATGCGTACCTATGCGTCTGGGCTGCAGCCCGAGTGCATACAATAATAAATGAAGCAACTCCACAACAATGCGGAGCTCAGGCCAGATGGTTAATTCCGTGAGGTCGGGATCTCGGAAAGTCCGCTGCTGGCCCTTTCAGGTACGGCGAGCATGACTGGGATACAATTGGCCCTGGAAAGCTGGACCCTGAAAGTCAAGGGGGGGTCGGGTAAGGTAGCGAGTGATCACTGATCAGCAATGCACGTCTTTAACAAATCCTTACCTATACGTCCCTGACCCGAGCGCTCGTATACGCGCTGCCCGCTTTCCCCCTTCTGGCTGCGTTTGTCGCAGGCGTCGAGAAGGTTTGGGACGAGAGAGCGCGCCTTTCATTGATGATTCTTCAGCATGGACCGCCCGATCATGCAGCTGGACTCGTGCTAACTTATCCCAGCAGCGTCGCTTATATTCCCGGTGTTTAGGTAGGCCATGTGGCTGGATGTACATAGGTACATTAAGGTTTACTGATCAATGCAGCAATCGTCCCGAACCGAGGCTAGTGTCGATCGTTTTAGATCATCATACGAAGTACCTAGGTCGTTTTAGATCAAACATAACCCCGATGTGGAAAGGGCAAGCTTTGGGCTTGTCTGGATTGAGGTTGATACTCGGAAGCACTAAGGTAACTACAAAGTACTTTACCTACAATAATACCCTTGATGTGTCAACCATATTTCAAACTTCAGCTACCTATCACGGAAGCGACTCATCAACAGATGCCATTGCCGCCAGACGGCCGAGACTCGGTCCGGTTGCGTTATGCGCCGCATTTTCTGTTCCATTGAAGTCATCAACATCCTATAAAGAGATAATAGTGGCTTGGTCAATATCTGTCAGGCGAAATCGATCCTGTAATGGCTTATTCACTGACAAAGTCATGGCGGCGGGCGGCACCCTTGAGCAATCCATGTGGCTGTTTATTTGCAGTCAACCATGCTATCCCGTGTCTTCGGGTCTTCATGTGTCCCTGATGCTGAGAGGATTTCTAAATCGAGTGCCAGTTGATTGGATTCTAGATTTCCCAAGTTTTCTATAAGATGATCAGATTTCCTCCCGTAATTCAGTCTGTATTCTTACACAGATATCACACACTCATTCCTTCTACTTTCATTCTCACATTCGTTCTACAGCAATCCATCATTACGTTCATTCTACAACACTTCGACTATACAACATGCGAACCGATTCACTGTTGTCCGCCCTTGCTGGGCTTGCCTTTGTTGCTGCTCGCCCACAACACATCAACTTTGGAGCGATTGATGTGAGTCCTTGCGAAGGTTGAGAGGCAAAGGACCATGGACTAAGGAAACTTTAGTCTGCCCCTACACCCTCCGTGCTCGGCCCTCCTGTCGCCGCCGTCGAGCAGTCGGTGACTTACAATGCAGTCGCTGCGGCCAGCTCTGCCGCTGCCGCCGTGTCTACGAATCCAGCCACCCTTAGCAAACGTACCTTGGGGTTCAACGACGATTGTGGTCCGCAACCCGACGGATATGGCCCCAAGGTCGTGCCCGACACCCCAGAAGTCTTCTTAGCTAGCCAGGATCTTCAAGTAAGCCCATCCATGAACATCAATCACATAAGTTTTCGAGTCATTGCTGAGCTCTCGCGAAGAACATTGCCATCTCAGCAGGCACCCCTGCAGGCTACGAGCAGTCTTTTGTAAACCTTCAGGCTGCCGTGAACGCAAACTCCTACCTCGGACTCACCACGCTTCAAACGTACGACACTATCTCGTGTCAGCAGCACTGTGATGCCGCCGACCTCTGCACGGCCTTCAACATCTACATCGAGAGAGACCCGAGCGTCAAGCCAGCCACTGGCTGTGACAACCCCTCCAGCATCACCAACTTCAAGTGTACCCTGTGGGGCTCCGGCGTGACCGCTGCTGCAGCCGTCAACAACGGACAATATCGTGACAACTTCCACGTCGTCATCACTGGCTCCAACGGTGAGTTCTCCTCATTGTTACCGACATTCTAGTATTTATTTACTCACGTGATGTGAAGGTTACACAAAGCACCAAGCCCCTAAGGCTCAGAACGGCTTCGACGGACGGACCGAGCTTGGTGGTGCCATCGATGCCCCTCAAGGCAATGGCGTCGACAAGTACTATCCCGGCCCTTACAACCCACAGGTCTGCGCCGCCGCGTGCAAGGCCCAGACGGAGTACAGCAGGAACCACGCCATGAACGGCACATACACTCCCTGCGTACGTACACTGCCAACACCACCCCCGTAGTTGCGCGCCCTTGCTGATACTGACGTGCGCGCAGAACTTTTTCAACTCTTACGTCGTGTCCAAGGCGAATGTGCCGCAGGGAACTTACTGCTCTTTGTACGACCGCCCTTACGACAAGTCCTACAGCACCAACTACGGTGAATACCAGGGCGGTGTGTACTACGGTGTCAGCTCCAGCTACTCCTTCACTTTGAACCCCCAAGATACTGGAAGGGTCCTGAATGGGATGAGTGGTAGCAGGAAAGAGGGAAGCGGTGATTGATGAGCGTCGAGGTGGCTTTTCAACAAAGGCATACAGAGGCCGAGCAGGTTTTCCGATTTGTAAACACTTGTAGGGGTGGATTGGAGAAGGGGACATACTTTTTTTTATAATACTTCTTTCAAGATAATTACCTACCCTGTTATAACTTTTAATTACCGATTCATACATATCATGTCAGAAATCGTTGTTGGTCAGCACATGCATAGTCGTGGACGATTGCTATCTGCACTAGGGCATGACCTTTCTCGGCTTGGTTTCTTGGGTCAGTACACCTACAAAGAAGTACCAGCAGACGGCTTCGCCAGGATGGACCAACTTATGATTTCGGTTGGTAGATGATTGTTGTTGTGGTTTATCTCCAAAAGAATATATGGACGGAACCTCCGCAACCCTAGGCATATCTATCATATACACCCTCGTCTACACATACAGCAACGCATGTGCATAAGGAATCATGACGCCTCATTCCTTACATATTCACCAACGCATCCACACCACTACGACAAACCATCCACCACTCTCACCCCCCCCTCCTCAGGAACAAACCGCCTCAAAACCCTCCTTACATACCCCACCGGCACCCCCCTCCCCACCGCATCCTCAATCCCCCGATTCATCCTCCGCACATACTCCTCCCTCGCCCACCCTTCCCCCACCCTCTCCCCATCCACATACACCAACCCCGATCTCACCACGCCCTCCTCCCTTCCCGGCGCCCGCCCCTCGGCCCAAAACTCAACCTCCATCACCTCCTTCCCGTACGCATCCGGCACCCCCTCATACGCGTCCAGCCGCGCTTCGTCGGCGCCGCCCAGCGCATACGCCAGCCCGTAGACGACGTCGCCCGGCGCCGGCACCACGTTGGCGTAGCCCCGGCTGTTGATGATCCAGCGCCAGTCGCGCAGGAGGGCGACGCCGAGGTAGGGGCTGGAGGGGCAGCGCTGCGCCATTTGCGCGAGGCTGAGGTTGGAGCCGTAGGCGAAGTAAAGGGTGCTGCTGGTGGCTGGTGGAGGGTGGGTTGGGGGAGGAGAGTTCATTTTTTGGCCGTGGGCAAGCTTGGGGAGGTAATGTGGGGGGGGTGTATGTGGGTGAGGTGAGGTGAGGTCCTGGTTGGAATTGATGATGGCGGACGTGGTGGCTCTGTCTGTACGTGGGTTTGCCGCGGAGCAGATGTCGGATAAAGGAAGTGCTCTGCGCTGGGGGGTTCTTGAGATGCTGGCTGTCGGCAACCACAAGGGCTTGGAGGTTTGATCTTGTTAACACTCGATTAAAACTTATAGGAATGAAGCTATGAAGGAGAGCATTTTGAAACGTTTATCGATCGATCCCTTGAGGGCATTCATGCTGTAATTGAGCGGGAGGTAAGAAGTCTTTGTCGTAAATGAAAGCCGATTCTTTTATCTGAGAGCAACCCATCTTAGCAAGGACCGAAATGGAATAGGATAATAAGCAGAAACTTCTAACACAGAGAGAGGTCATCAACACATTATGCTGCGTTATTGGAAGGATGATGGATGCTACTCTTATTGTTTTAGATTCAGAAGGTCCAAAATTCACTATACCCTATTCAGCTTAGTGATGCATAGTCATAGCCTCAACACACCAGACAAAGAGCGGGAAGCTTCCGCACCAGGGATCCTTGTCAACAGCATCCACGAACCACAACTGACGTAACGGTCAATGCCCGCGTTCTTTAGCTTCCAACAAGGCAACGAGTCAACAGCCAGACGAGACCAGGAGACTCCATTACTCGGTCGATATCGCGCTCTACCCGGAGAAGCTGGACGGCAACGGCGAAGCTCCAGTGGAGGGCGCTGGTTCGCAAGCTTCAGAAGGCTCTCCGCGTACAATTATGGCACCACAAGCCATGACGGCGGCAACGAAACACAGGAGGAAGTACAGAACGTCAATCGTTTCGATCACTTCCGAAAATTACTACTTGCGCCGGAGCCGAACGTGGTCAAACACGCCCTCGCGCATTGGTGGAGCAGGACGTTTCTGCTCTTCGTCCTGCCTGCGCTCATTGTATGTACCCCCGCATTGCTCTCTGGATAGCCGTGTTGACGTTTGACTCTCTTGAATAAGACCATAGTGTTCTGCGCGATACCGCTACCAAGCTACCCACTCTCGTCCAATCCACCGGAGTCATTCCTGCTACGACATACAGATCAGCGCGGACCTGGCAAAGGCGAGGCTGTCGTTCGACTGAACTTTTGGGCCTCCTCATCGTATACTATGGACTCTACAACTGCGTTGCGCTCTTATGGATCACCAAGCTTTTCCACATATATAACATGAACTGGTGGCCAACAGTAATAGGCTTCATGGGCACCATCCTCGCCATCATCATTGTCCTCTTGGTCACCCCGATTCCGATCTACTTCAGCCCCGGAAGTCAATGGATCGTTGAGCATAATATATCCTGGGTCTTACTGACTTTCATGTCGATGCTCGTGCCTGTCATTGTGGCCTTTGGCAGACTCCTCAGGAGCGAACGCTATCTGGGCTTGCAGCAGCACATCTCCGATACGCAAAAGCTACTCACCTCAGATACATGGATAGGTGGCACAGAAAATGGTGCTGCAAGATCTCGACAGAGAGCCGTGGCCGAAGCGTCCGGCTTTAATCCGCACTCGATTATCAGCCTTCAGGCAGCAGCTGCCGCAGGAGAGCGCTCACGACGACTTCGCAGACGCTGGATTCCCGCTAGCTTTGTCCGCTTTATCTGGTTCTGCTCAGCTATGTTCCTAGGCATGCTCGCGTACGTATTAGGAGAAGCATACGCGGAGGTCTACCTGCGCACACTACCTCACAACAGCATCGAGACGGTCATCTACGTCTACAGCTGGGTCTTGACCATCCACGCACTCGATGGCCTCGTCGGATGGATCCTCGGCGGCGAAGACGGGGAACGCGTAGGCAGCTACCCTCTCGGCTGGCTCTATAAACTGTCCGATCCCATCCAACCAAAACTTCCGGAGGTGACTGGATACTAACATAAAGCAGATACTTCATGCTCACCTACCAAACCTACGTCCGCGCCCTATACGCCCGCCTCCGCTCCCCCTCCCAATTCGCCATCCTCCAGCTCCTCTCCTCCTCCCTCCTCATCCTCATCACCCCGCTCTCCCTAACGGCCCGCTTCCACAACCTTCTCGTCCTCCTCGGCCTCAACGGTCAAGACTACGCCGCGTACAAGACCTTCGCCTCCCGCAACATCTTCCTCCGCGGCGTCGCCGAGTCCACTTCCATGCTCGCTTTCCTCGGCGAGATCCTCGTCCTCAACTACGGGCCCAACAAGGTCCTCTACCCTTACCTCTCCCTCGACGACCCGGGCGACCCCTATACGTTTCCGCTCACCTTCTGGGCCTCGTGCGTCACGTGGGCGTGCGAGATCGTGGCCGGCTGGGTCGTCAGGAGGATTCTGGCCCGCGCGTTTAAGATGGATGTTACGAAGGAGGGGACGGCGGATCTGGTGGCGTGGCCGGAGCTGCTGCCGACGTCTTTGGCGGTCATGGTTCATGTGCTGCAGAACATGTTGTTTTCTATCACCCGGTTGCGGTTTCGTTGACAGGTTGTCCGGGATGGCGTTTTTCGCGTGTCCATGGAGCGTCCTTGGCTTGATACCCCCAGATAGCGTCCCGAAGAGTCCGCTAGCATCCGATGTGCTTGTTGTTCGTCAGTGAGTGGTGGCCTTGTACCACCTCACAAATAGACAGTTCAGCCACCACTGGAGGCGTAGTGATAATCCCAACTCGTGCCGGAGGTATGGTCATTACATTACAATTATCCTATCCCAATTCATCTTATCCATCCAAAACACGAATGTCGATAGATTAGTGTATGGACAATATCTCACACAAGGGCCCAAACCCCCAAACTTGTGGGACAGTCTCGGTAAAGTCTGTAATGAACAACACAACCCGGCAGCAAAAACAATATGTACCTTACCGTTTAGCACCAACCCTCCCCCGATCCCATCTCCACATGGCGGAACTGACGATGACAGCAAGGGAAAGGGAGAAGGTAAAGGAAGAGAATCTGCAGTGGTTGAGCTACAGTAACCACTTCAGTTTGGTATGAAACCCCCAGCTATTAGCATGCCATCATGCTAGTTTTCTGATCGCGTTTATCTTGGAGGTACCGAAGACCGAAGACCGAATTCGGTCCAAGCTACACTCTCCCCACGCCGGTCCAGGCGTTCAGGGTGGTCGTGGTTACCTTGTTGCGTAGACCTTCGCTCATACGCGTGGTGCCCACGGTCACTCCTCCCCGCAATTGAAATCGTTGCCGTGGCCACACCTCGCATTCGTACTGTGCTCCAATAGCGACCTCACAGCTGGACTCGACCAGGACCGTCAGCCACCCGTTTTGAATCTTAAGCCTGTCAGCATCCAATGAAAAGTGCTATGTGCACGAGTCACGTCCGTACCAGCTGCATATTCAAAATGAAATGATTTCCTGCACCTGGACACCTCTGCTAAATTACCGATGCGCTGACAGAAGCATATGGGGGCCGCCACCAGGCGTACAAAGTACTAGCGTGCGCCACTGATATCATCGTGAGATATCGAGGCGAGCCCCACCGACAAGGGAACACGGAGGTCTCGAGTAGGTGACAAAATTCACCCAGTTGTCCGTAGACCGGCAGCTTCGCAATTTAAATCACATTGCAGGAGGTCGACGCAGGCTGAGTTCCGGATGTGCTTCCATGCCGCATTCTTCGTGCCTTCCATGCATTAGCGGCATGTTGTGTGCCTACCTATTCGGTTGGGCGCAAGCTCTAGCTCCCCTGCAGTGCAAAGCCTTTGACCACGGCCTTGGAGCAAATGGCTTTTTTCTTGCGTAGAGGCTATGGCGCATTGTCGATACTGGACAGGATGCTTGATCTTGCTCAGGACATCCTTCTTCGGTATGATGCACGTTCGCGCACCGCAAGGACCGTGCTTGGGGGGCCAATGCTTCGAGCGCAGCGGGTAGACCCCGGGGTCTTTGGCTAATGCAACACTTGCCCGGGCGGACTACATGAGTGTCTGCGGAGGAGGACGCTTAAATTGCGTTGGACGCCTTGTGTCACTCTTCCAGCAATACGGTCTCTGACCGGTGAAGCGTTGCAGCATCCAAGCCGCCGCCCTAGTGGTCTTTGAACTCTGTTTGAAAAGGGCTGTGTGGTTTTGGGAAGCGCCTAGAAGTCATAGGCTTGGACGAATTTCTGATCTTGTAAGAGATGAAGTATCTATAGATTAAGGTCTACTTTCCTTCCAGATGGTTAGCTACTTCACCACTCGAGCAACATCAGAAGAGTTTCTCACCCTTCCGTGCGGTGTCCTTCGAATTTGCACATACCAAAAATATGCCATCCCAGAGTACACCTTCGTCAACAGGGGCAGTGTGTTCCACCCAAAGGTACTCTCGAATGTGCTTTAGCCATCGGAGAGACGTTATAAGCTAACGCGTGCGTGTCACAGCCTGGGTTCCGAAGTCAGTCCTCCCAAACATTCTTCTCAACCAGAGAAGTCCCCGCAATTGCAGCGATATCTCGGAGCTTCCCTGTCGCATGAACAAATCCTACTCGGCTCCCGTGAGACCGCACCGTCTGTGCTTGAGCAAATGAGAACATGGGATCTGGACTTCGCGGCTATATCAAGGTCTCACACTTTGCAGAAGCCGAAGGACCAGAGAAGGACAGATTCCGGGCCCGGTGAACCGAGAAAATTGTCCTGATGTCCTATGATGCAGACTGGATTTAGACATCTCGGTTAGAGGAAGCTGGCAAGTCCAAGACCCGTATCCTTGATGGACATCCTTGATGACCGTTCATTAGCCAAATATTTATGAAGAAAGCGCAAGCGATGTTGTACGATACACGAGAGAGGTTCAGAGAGAAGATTATATCTTCGTCATAAATATGAGAACCTGCATGGCATACTCTAACCAGAGGGTTAGAGATGGCAAGGCGGTCCCATCTAATTTCCGACTAAGGATGACGATACAAAGGATTTCATCATGTTGGATTGGGGCGAAACGCGGAGCTGAAATAGGATTGAATTGACTCACGAGGTCTAGAGATGTCCAACCTGGCGTTCAGGTGGTGCCATTCCCGAACTCGATGTGGTTTTCGTTTGGAAGGGTCTCAGTATTTATTTTGGGCCATAGAAACATCTTCGCCTCTGTTGAGATACCTGACTTTTCTCCACCGGCGGTTGAGGTGACAGCATCTTCACGTTCTTCATCTTCATAGACAATCCTTTTGAGTCCACACCCGAGCTGCGTCCGTTGTCCATCGACCACTTGAGTGTTCGGGTTGCTGACCGCTGTATCGTCACCGTAATCCAAGCCGTCGTACGGCACAACCACTCTGTGCAACTCTGTACCATTTTCTCTGCCCTCTTCATGGGTGTAGTGACGGGGCCTCTGGGCATTGCCATTTCTCTTTCTTTTCTTGACGACTGTATCGTTTCTCAGCTGCTCCTGCTCTTGTTCCAGAAAGCGCGCATACTCATCCTCTTCCTCTAATGCAACCAGAGATTCTTGTTTTACGTCATCATTATGCTCTCGTCTGTCTACTTCCACACCCATTCTCCGATGTTGAGGACTATCGCTATTCTCTCTCCCGCGCCTTCGCTTCCGCAGGAGTGCCTGAATTTCACTATGCCTGAACATGGCAATCTGCTCATCGGTTAGGGTACGCTTGACTCCGTCCGGATAGTAGCCTAGTCCATCGTCATGTTCGTACGATACAAGACCAGGTAAGCCCTGACAGGCGGTCCCAGCTGAGTCTGCGCCAAAATATCGCGCTTGAAAGTTTTGCAAGTCGACCTAAGGTGGAGAATGAGCTAAGAGCAGTAACAGAAACTGAAGACACCATTATGAAAGTGTCTGGAAAGCATACCTGATTTAATGATGGAATACGGAATGCAGGTTGTGTGATAGTCGATGATGCCATTGTACGCCGTCGTTGTTATGTATATAACACGTTACCTTAGAGGAGATACCTACCGTAAGGTAGGTAAGGTTCACTGGAACATCACGACTTTCAGCCTTGTGGTTCTCGCTAGCTCAGACTACAAACGGCGTAAGCCGAATGGCTGCATCCAAATATGATTTGCTCTTTGATGTACCGGCAATGGATGGACTATAGCTTGACAGGGAACTTGAATGTTGTATACATGACTGACGAATCTATCTCTAAGTGTATCGATGCCTCCACGAGCACCTACCGATGAACGCCATTCATATGCTCGCTAACCGCAACCCAAAAATAGAACAGCAACTGTCAAGATCTATCGTCAAATCTCGTCCCGACTGGGGAATCTGATTTCCCACGTCCTCGGTCCAACCGGCAGCCCAAGCCAGAAGTTCCAGAGCCGATTGAGTTCGAGCACGAGGATCTTCCATCTGTCTGAAGGTCAGTCCGACAATGGTAGGCAGCTGAATCAAAAGGAACGCCCACATTGTACCAGGGAGCTGCACCCAGCTCTTGATTACGTATGCTAACGCCCTCCAAACTAGATACCACTCGTCCAGAATCTCATCCATCAAGCTGGCCTGGGCATTCGAATTGTTGTATGCGTCTCCATTGTCCTCTTCATCAACCAGTGGTATGTCGTTATCGAGCACAACCCGATTCTCATCCGAAGCATAGCTTTGAGTCTTGCTCTCGCCCGCCGGTTTCCCGCTTTCTCGGGCAGCAATCATCGACCTGAACTTCTCTATAGACGTCAGACTGTTGCTGATCCGATCTAGAGTGTTGATCAAAGCCACAAGCTCAGTCCTCCTTAGCGGTGGGTTCTCGCCGTTCTTGGTCTCGTCGTACTCGAAAAGCACTTTGAGCGCTGTCCCGTATCCAACGGTTTGCAATTTTCCCCAGAGTCGACACTTATCGCAACCTACGCAGTCCATCATCCGGCTCACATTGCGGAAGCGATTTCGAAAGTCTTCTTTCAGGCCAAAGACTGACGGGTCTTGGAACATCAAGCTCTCGTCGAAGATGACCGGCCCCGAGGCGGCTTCGTCTGCAAGCTTGAGGACTTTCTGCTTCGTTTCGACGTTCTGCTGGAAGTCGCCAGCGCAGAATGTGTAGTTCTTGAGATATGTCCGTAGTTTTGCAACAGCTCTCAATACCATGGCATAATTGAAATATAGATTTGACACCCTTTCGGGATGGTTCCCCAATCTCTCTTCGTAGCATTGAAGATTAGGGCCCCACTTGCCTGTTGTCTGGTTCAGGTAGTCCCAACATATGTGCGCGGAAATAGAAGCGTGCATTCCACTGATTACCCGATAGAATACTCTCTTTTCGAGACACTCGTCGACAAGCGGAAGGTCCGTGGAGGCTGAATTGGCTTGGATAACACTTCGCAAGTCGCGAGCAGCCTGCAAGCCACTACTGTGAAGCATAAAGCTACCCGTATTGTTGGAGGGGATTTCGGACTCTCTTGAGAAGCAATTTTCGCTGTATATAGCGTCCCAAACCTGATGTGCACTCTCGCCAGTGTAGCCTGTGAAGCGTTCTGGATTGTCGACCAACGAAACGTAATCCCCCTTGGCGGTCGCGCGTTCGTCCTCGGGTACGCAGTAATCCCTTTCATCACATTCATCATCGTATTCGACGACACAGCTCTCGCCTACATCCTCGCCCAACATTCCCTGAAGCGGTCTCTCAGCACCCCTCTCTTGCTGCAGCTTTCGACCCGGATGCCCCGCTTTCGGCCCTTCCAGTTTCCCTAACTCTTCCGCACGCCATATCAACGGTATGTCGTCTTCAGTATCCAGAGTATTGACAGCACATGCAATGTTCCCACACATGCTATTCGCATCGTTCCAGAAGGGACAGACACGGTTGAAGAGATTGAGGCGATAGTAGGCGAAAAAGTCCGTGGTATGCGTGATGGACTGTAATGATGGCGCTAGGGCCGAGTTTAAAGAGTCGAGAGTACTGTAGGAGGCGCACGCATCAGAAACGATGGCTTTAGGCTCGAACTACCATGTGTCAGCTACAACGTCAACGGGATGTGGCATATGATGCTGGGCTTACGCCGCAGTACTCTCCAGAGCCGACTTTTGACTTCGATTCTGTGTGGCTCCTTGCATGGGAGGGTCCAAGGAAGGCGAAGACGGCAAGGTAGAATATATGTGTGGCAGACCGCATGGCTGCGGCTGTGGATTGTGCCTGAGGATGAATTGGCTAGCTCGGTAGGTGTGTGCAATAGATTCAGCGACTGAACAGAATAATGGGTTCATAGGCAATCTCAGGGAATGGTCGAATTGAGCGCCAAATCAAAACGATAAGTGACTCCGTAAATGAGGGTTCCTTTCAAAGAAGATTTGGCTCTTATTGTCATCAGATTGCGGAAGCACTAGCTTGAACAAACCCAGTGCACACCTGTACAATGTGTAACGTTGAAAATATAAAACTCAAGTCGCGGCAAATTGATGGTGAACTTACTTATAAGTTAGCAATGGTTCTTTTCAGTATCGGATTATCTGTCCTTGCCTGCGCCACATCGGTACAGCTATTCCTAGAATGTTGGCTTCAAGGGGCGCATAGCAAGAATTTGTAGAAAATAAACAGTAAAATCTGTCTAAATTTTCTTCTTTCTAATCATCATTCACAAAATTGATCTCACTGCCTTTCTCAACATCATCATCATCATCATCACTATGACAAAACAAAAGACTCTTACAAAGACTTCTTCTTTACAGAAGAAGTCTTCTGTAACATAAAAATCAGTGTTTATGTCAGTACTCACATCAGTCTGTTCACTGAATCTTAACAACAATCTCATTAAGATTCTCAATCTCAATGTTGCTGTCAACAAAGATTTAATGTTATTCATACAATATACTGTGTTTTACACAGTATATCTGAATAAGAAATTGATGAATGAGGACTTAAATGTCTTTAAATTGAATGAAAAAGAAAAGAGCTTTATATGAAGAATTTAAGATCTTAAGCAGTCAGCAGTGATCAAGAAATACTGTAATGAGAGAGAATACTTTTATTATAGACACTGAATAAAAGTTAAGATTAACTGTTTAGCTGTAAAGAAGAATGCTGTAATCATTGTAATTCTTAAAGACATAAATGACTGACAGAAAATGAAGAATCTTGTTAAATTATGAAACAGTAACAAGAGAAAAGAAATAATAGTTATTATAAGAGCTGACTGAGATAGAAAGACAGCAAAGAATATTATTACAGTAAGTGAGAAGTCAGTAAAGAAAGAAGTTGTAAAGAAAAAAAATAAATTTAAATATTAAATATAAATCTATCTTCTTTTTTCATTGATTTCTAATGTCTTTGCTAATAAATATCAGAGAACAGCTACTGTAATACATAAGAAGAATGCAGATCAATATGTAAAGATTTTAAAGAACATTAATTATACATTAAATGTTATTATTGTTCACTATCAATGTGATGACAAGATATACTTTAACTATAATCATTATTGTCTTTCTCACAACAACATTTATAAGATTCTTAACTCTACAGCTATTTAAATGTAAGCAAAGACTATTAATAAGAATGAAATAACAATTTATACATTACTCATCAGCATAAAGATCATGTCAGCTGATCAGTTAAAGAAGAAAATCTCATTATTAATTACATTGTTTTCTTTCTTTTTCATGTCATCAATATTCACAACATCTTCATCATCTCATCTCATTCAAATTTACACTTTCTCATCAGCATCAGCATCAACATCAAAAATCTTTATTTTTACAGTTTCTTTCAGTAATGTTGAGACTATACTAGAACTACTAACTTCATTAATTACAGCACTACAACATTCTTCTTTTTCTTTACAGTCTTCACAGTCTTCACAGTCTCTACATTATATTTTATACATCTTAGCTTAATATTCTTCTTCTTCTTCATCTTCTTCTTAACTGCTTTCTCTGCAGTTCATATCTTCACTGTCTTCTTCATCATCTTTATTATCTTCATTATCTTCATTATCTTCACTGCAGACTTTACAATCTTCATAAAAAATATATTTCATCACATTCTCATCAGCATTGTCTGCAGTATTACTTGTCAGCAGTTTACTTAACTTAAGCACTGATTTTAAAACATAACTGCAGAACTTCTTCACTTAATTTGAGTGAAAACACTCTACTTTGAAGACATAGTTGATGAATTATTGTGATATTCTTTTGAAAGAGATGTATAATTCACAGAATATACAGCTGATCATTAAGCAGACATAAAAAGAGCTGAGTATTTCAGTTAATTTTGAATGACAGCTAAAGAAAGTCTTACACTCATATCAGAAGAAAAGAAGATATATAATAATTATAAAGACTTATTTTACAGAGATTTATGATTTTAAGAAGAAGCAGAAAGCATTGTAAGTGTTAAAGACAATAAGAAATGATAGTTAATTCATTATAATAATATATTTATGTACAATTAATAAAGCTGTTTCAAAAATATCTCTCTGAATTGTCTTCTGTCTTATACTTCTGTACAGTCATATAAATAAATGCTGAAAACTTATTCTTAAATCTCTTCATTAATGTCTTATATCTTCACATCTATGTCTTTAGCTCACTAAACAACTTCTTGATAGAATTGTAGTCTGATAAATAGAGAGAGAGAAATGCAAAAATGATGTTAATTTTATAATACATAACTGTAAGCTTCTGTCACTGAGATTAGCAATAGCAATAGCAAGAATACTTATATTAGTATAAAGACTTATCTTTAAACAATGTATTTCACAATTATTTATGCATAAAACACTGTGTAACTTTGAAAATTACTTATATAAAGATAAGATCTTCTCTTAAATGAAAATATTAAACATTTCTTTATTCATCTTTTTCTCATAGATCTCTTAAGCAATATAGTCATCAATTATATATGTTGAAAGAATGCTGTAATGCTTTTCTTTCTAAAAGAACTTCTTTATGACTGCTTACTTTCTCATAACAGCTCAGTTAAACTTTCTGTTTATAATACAGAGATTGATGATGCTTTCATTAATAAAGATTAGCTAATTAATATGTTAGCTACTTAGCTGCATCATTCAGTTGTTATAAATCTTTTAAGAACATTTAATGATTCATTTTTAACATTAAAAATCATTTTCTTAATGACAGTAACAGTGATAAGAGAATGCTTATCTGCTTTTTTAATTAATTAATTCATTTAATGATGAGACTGACAGTATTAATGCTGATTTAAATCTCATATTTATATTAAATATATCTCTACATCTCATTTAAATATATTGTGAATCAATTCTTAAGAAAATCAAGTACTTTCTATATTAATTGTTAATAAATTAGATCTCTCTCTCTAGATTGAGATCTATCTCTGTTATAGCAACTATAAGTAGTCTTGATGTTCTTAATTTAAACAATTTAAATACAATGACTGATTCTTAATTTCATAGATTTCTTCACATTCTCTTAATATACTTTCAACTATATTCTGTGATCTTTACTATGATCTTGAGTGACATTTCACACTTTAGATTCATTTGTATATTGTTTTTGATGTTGTAATTGAGACTATGAGGATATCTCATAGTGACAGTGACAACAGTGATGTTGAGAAAGGCAGTGAGATCAATTTTGTGAATGATGATTAGAGAGAAGAGAATTTAGACAGATTTTACTGTTTATTTTCTACAAATTCTCATTATGTGCCTCTTGGAGCCAACATTCTAGGAATAGCTGTACTTGTACCTAAAACGATCGACAAAGCGCCTCAATGTCTCACTGCTTACTAATGAGTTCAGTGCATACCTTAGACACGACAAACAAAGTAAACAAAGTGATAATTTATATGTAATTTGTTATTTCCAGGTCTTTCTGATCCATAGTTATTATATAGAGCATGTACAACTTCAAGATCTGACTTCACCACACTTAAGACTTGACTTGCCTAACAACCATGATCCGCTTGATGGTTGGATTCAAAGTCGCTCAGCGCAGCTACAGCTTGTTTCTCCACCCTCTCAAAGTATGCACCAAATTGGCTCTTACAGACACTAGGACTACAGATGTTGTACTAATTTCTGTCAGTGTAAGATCTCACAGCCACCTAGAACGTTCATTGCGCAAAGAGCGTACCGGCTTGCAACGCTGTCTTCCCCAGACAGATCAGCAGAGCTTTCTAGGACGTCCATTCTTATACAAGCTGGTCGAAAAAGAACAAGGTATCTTCATCCCTCCTCCCTTAGTCTAACCATCTGTCAGGATCCCCGTCAACACAATGAAACCACTCATCCTGACTACAGGAATCGAGCCTACACCACAATACCGGACGACGACAAAAAGGAGCCAAGCGCAGCTAAGGAGGAGCAAGCGCACTCCCATACAAACAGTGGAACCGACCGCAAAACGAGGATCATCGACCCAAACATAGACTACGATAAGTATCCTGACTGGGAGGTCAAAGAGAACAAGGTTCCGAACCAGGATGACTACGAGACACCCCGAGGTGATATGTCAGACATGTATCACCCTGAGGGAGACTTTGGAATCTCACGGCCTTGGCTTCGTCCAGTCTGGGACGTTGACGCAGAGGAAGTGGATTATTCGGAGGAGATAGCGGCCTGGGAGCGCCAGAAAGAAGAAACGGGCGAGAGCATCTATATACCGCCTGGCAAAACTATAGCTGATTTGAAATGGGGTCGTCCGCTACCTGATAAGGACTCTAAGCGGAAATGACACGATTTGCCTTTCCTTTTGCGGGTTCTTGGCGGGCGGGTTGCTTGGTTAAGGGGAGTTGAAACTCTTACTTCAATAATAAGGAAGCCTAAGTAGATCAAGGGGTCTATTCAGCGTTTGCAATGTTTCTAATCATATTTGTGTTTCACTGCATTAGCCATTAGAGCCCCGTGTGTGGGATAACCTTCGCTCCATAAGGTATAATGGTCCTTCGATGTGTTCGCGGGGCTCCTGTAATCCCAAGCCATCTCTTTACCCCCCAAACCTATTTCACGTTATGTTTCCCTTCAGATACAGGGCAGCCTATCAGTCGTCGTTCTTCGCCTTCCTGAGACTCCCATATCTCTTCGTTAGTCCATTGCTCGCTTTTCGGCCAGTAGTATCACTTCGATGCACGCTACTCTCCCACTGGCTGTAGTTTTGTTCGTTACTTGTTGATCGGGCATAGCCGTCAGAGCCCGTTGGCCGAGTAGTCAATTCGATCGCAGAACCACCGTCTGATGCCGACCGCCTATGGAGTTTATGGTCCTTCAAAGCCTTCTCCAGAGAGTACGCAGGTTCGCCCTTTCCTTTCAGATCTTCTGGTAGATATTGCTGCTCGTATTAGCGTAGAATTGGCAGCAAATCTTCTGGTGGTTTATGCTTACTACGCCAGGCCATCGCTTGTAATTCCCATCTTCGATCATAAGATCGGCTCCTTCTTCATATTTATATACACGTCCAGACTGATCCGGCATACCAGGTGGTACAGTTGCCACCCCGTCAAGCGGTCGGTGCCTCTCCACGCTATCTTTGATCCTTTCTACCGGCGTCGCCCTTAAAGCCTCCATGTTCGAAGCTCTCACAGCTTGAACAGGGCTACTGATGTTTGATGTGTTTCGCGCCAGTAACGTCGCATCGAACGGGCCCCCGTGATGGTATGATCCACCAATGGTGTCTAGGCTGTCGATGGTATCAGGGCCGGGGATATGCTTCTTACGAAGATGTGGAGAACGGTTCGCCAACTTGGCGTCATGCTTTAACATATCAAGTGGGCGATGAGACTGATCGCCTGGAAATCGGGAGGTCAACGAGCTAACCCGACGCCGGTTGTGGGCCAACTCTGGTATCGCCTCTTGTGTTCGATCTATGCTTTTTCGTTGCTGGTAACCGCCCTTGTTGGTAGAAAATGGATTCGAGGGACGAGGGAATTGCTCCTGCCGAGGACTCGACGACGGTGGAGGAGATGGATAGCCTGTGGTTGCGTTGCGGCTATCTCGGCGACTGTGAACGGAGGAACCTTTCTTCGGCGTCGTAGGTGATGGAGGAGACTCTTCTTTATTTGCGGAACTGAATGTGGAAGTGTAGTGTGTGCCAGGTCCGGTCTCTTCACTGGGGCCCGGAGCTGTAAGGGGATCGAGAAGGTATTTGGAGGCCTGTAGTTACCTTTGTGAGTCAAAGCAAACTGACGAGGCTGTCGGAGCGATAATGCAGGTACAATGCAGACTACAAGGGTGCCTAACAGTGGCAGAGCACTCACCCAATGCTTATCCACAGAGCTCTCCATGATGTGCTCGTAGGTGGCTTCTCTTCGGGAGCTCTCCTTGCGTTTCCGTGCCTGCACTTGATCGCTGAGGCAATGGGATATCCACCGCTTTGAGGAGCCAGGAGATGAGAGATAAGCTGGAACGGACGAAGTATTTAGGTTCTAGAGGTTGGAGAGGAAGCTGAACAGGTGGGTAGGTACTCCTGGCACTTGGCAAACAATCGAGTGCATACGACGTCAGTGGAGAGCTCCGCTTACCTTATACGAATCCGCTTGACGCGTAACACTATGACCTGCATCGTCCAATGAGCTCTCCCAGATACTCGGATAAAGCGGGCTTTTAGCCTCAATCTAAAGTTAGAGTAGCGGAACCCGGAAGCCAGCACAGACTCATAACGGCGATGCTAGTTAACGTTATCTGCCGATCCCCGAGACTGTTGGTAACGTACAGAGTACTTTGCAGAGGTTATGGCTCTGGTCGAATACTCCGACTCCGATTCCGACTCTGATTCTAGATCAGAATCTACCCAGAAATCTGACCACCCTGGCGCTTTACAGGTTCCCTCCGCTAGAGGACTGAGTAAGAGGAAGAGAGGCGAAGATGATTCGAAGATAGACGATCCTTGTACCGCAGCACTACCACCATTGCCGGCTGCTTTCCATGACCTATATGCGTCCGGCATCAAAACAAGCGTGACCGACGATCCAAGCCTCCATGGCGGCCGCCAGAGATTAACACCGCATGTGCAAGGAAGTTGGGCAACTCATGTCTACCTGGAGTGTAAGTCTCTAGTCAATATGACTAGTGATCATCGCGTCCCCTGGAGATTGTCGTCTGATGGATTCGAGGGTATCCTACGCATGCAGAATCGAAGCGATTGCTAAAACTCATGCCTACTACGAAAGAACCTACACATGATGAGCAAGTAACCTGCAATCTGCTTGAAAGCAGTCTCGGAACACCTTTGCCGTTACACATCAGCTTGTCACGGCCAGTCTCTCTTGCTACGCAACAGCGTGAGAGTTTTGCTGAGCTGCTCCAAGAGTCAATTGAGCAATCGAGGCTAAGACCGTAGGTTCAAAACGCCTGCGAAGGTCATCTGGTTCGACTAACGAGCAATTTAGTGTTGACGTGTCCTTCAAGTCTCTGGAATGGGTTCCGAATGTAGAAAATACACGCTGGTTTCTAGTTTTAAGACTAGAGCAGCCTGCCAACGACGGTCTCAATCGGATGCTTCGAGTCGCTAACGGTGTGTTGAGTTCGTTTGGGCAACCGCCACTATATGCGGTTGGCCAGTCTGAAGCCAGAACCTCGCTATCTGAGAATCGAAGGAAGCGGGGTTTCCAGGGCAATCGAACAGTACGAACTGAAGACCGTGGACGTACCGATGTGATGTCGAAGAGTACTAGGGCTGATGTTCCGTCTCAGTTCCATATCAGTATAGGGTGGAGCCTTGAGAAACCCTCTACTGACGAGCTAGAACGGGTCAGGGGCGCTGATATCAGTGATCTATTGATCAAAACAATAAGATTTGATGCTGTCAAGGTGAAGATCGGCAACGCAATCACAGTCATTCCGTTAGCTAGACGGGTTGAAGTAGGGAAGGGCTTGATTGGAGGTTTGATGGGGTGATGAGTCGAACACAAAACAAGCTCAATCACTATTATTTCAGGGCCTTACGGTATGCGTCAGACAAGCATACTGTGATTCTTCATTTTTCAGAGACCGGCGAGGCGCTCGTCTTGCAGTGTATCTTGATATTGGGAGAGCAGTCCATGACTGTCTGTCCCTTGCTCTCCTTCATTCAGTGATTGTTAATTACAATTCGTGTAAAACGCTTTTTCTATCGATTGTGAATCAGGTACTGCCGTGCTTGTTAGTGACATCCGGTTAAAATTGAGGCCGATATCGCGTGGTGGCTTCCAGGGGCTAAAGCGGTCGGAGGCGGCAGAACTGGAACTTGGTCATCGTGCTCTGTCACTGGACCCTGACAACCGCCAACTTCCGCTTCGTAAATATGTTCTTTTCTCACCACTCGGCCACAACAAGATGACCCTGATGATTGCTGGGATATTGCAGGCCAGAAGTCTTGTACATTAATCCAAGGGACGAACTTTACAGGTTGGTTGAGTGCATAAGGAAGAAGTATGAGGAGAAGTACGAGTCCATTTTCAACCCCCTATACGAACTGTGCTCTTGGTCTGAATGATAGATAGTTTGGCCAAAATAGCTGACGGGATCACACGTATGTATAGCCGATGCAGTTCACGAGTGCGTCTCCGAAGATGCGCTCGTCCACCTCAAAACCTACAAATACTCGAGTGTGGACAAATCACTCATATCACGGTACATACTTAGACACTATGTAAGTGAAATATTTGCTTCTATAAATCAAACTCACTGACTGACTGTGCAGTGGACCGCCTTTGTTGAATTTCTGCCGCTATGGTTGGCACCAAACATGGTCACCCTGTTGGGGTTCTTCTTCATATTAGTGAACGTGGGACTTTTGGAGATATTCATTCCTGATTTGGTCGGACCGGTAGGTTGTCATCAAGCTACGACATTGGCACTTGTCATGGGTGGGGTTGCTAAGAGACTCTGGCGTTGAGCTTTAGGGTCCATCATGGTTGTACTACAGCTTTGCCTTCGGGTTATGGATGTATGATTCCGCTCAATTTGCCGACCCAGAGGTTACAACAGGCAAACCTGATAACGAGTTCCAACAGGTACTCAACTATGGACAACGTAGATGGCAAGCAGGCGCGTAGAACTGGCACATCAAGCGGCCTTGGTGAACTCTTTGAGTAATGGCAGGGCCTTGAACCCTCCAACTTTAGCATATGCTGACATATACCAGTCATGGCATAGACTCCCTCAACTGTACACTTGCCAGCCTGTGCGAAACAGCTGCCATTGGTGTTGGTCCCACGAAGAAGGGCGCGTTCACGGCACTTGTGCCATGCCTCCCCATGTTCTTCTCAACCTGGGAAACATACCATACCCACACTCTCTACCTCGGATACTTCAACGGCCCCACAGGTGGGGACTGCATACCTCCCAGCTATTCTAGACATACTAATATCAATCAGAGGGCTTGATTATAGCATGCGCCGTTATGATACTCTCCGGTTACTACGGCCCACAGATATGGACCTACAGAATAGCCGATTATGTCGGTTACCCTAACGTCTTTGGCAAGCTCTCCATCTTGGACATCTGGGTTCCAATGCTGCTTTTATCCCTCTTCGTTGCTCATATGCCAGCATGCATTACCAACGTCATCAAGGCTCGTCGCCAGCACAACCTTCCCGTCGCTCCCGTCTTCCTCGAGTGGACACCGATGGCAGTGTATACCTTGTCTATTGGCGCATGGCTTTACTCGCCTCACTCGACGCTTCTGCGTGAGAACAGGCTCGTACTGTTCTGCCTAACGATGTCGTTTGTCTTCGGACGCATGACGACGAAAATCATCCTCGCACACTTGACGAGACAGCCCTTCCCCTACTGGACGGCCATGCTAGTGCCGCTCGTTGGCGGTGCCGTTCTCGGCAATCTCCCGCGGCTAGGTCTTCCGCCAGTAACCGCACAGACCGAACTCTGGTATCTGAGGGGATACCTTGTGTTCGCAATGGTGGTTTACTTCCGATGGGCTCTGCTGGTCATCAACAATATATGCGCATATTTGGGCATCAGCTGCTTGACGATAGGCGACAAGGTCGCGCCGGGACAGACGAAAGAAGGGTTCAGGCCTGGGCCGAGCAGCTTGATGGCTGAGAAAAGGGTTGCGAATGGCCGTACGTCACAGAAGAGTGACTAGCCAGACTATCGCAATCCTACGGCTTGTGAAGATTCCCAAGCATTGATACATCACGCAATATACGTGTACCAAAGCTCCAAATCAAAGTTACGAACTGCATATATCACCGTATCACCGCACTGAGAACAGACAAACATCGAAGGGGGCGTCTAGCAGCTGTTTCAACACAGCTCGCATATTTCGGCCCAACTTCTCGCATATCTCCATATTCGACATACAAGTTGGCTCAGCAATCGACGCATGGACACGGGCGTTTTCTTTTGCCTCTCTTCGAAGACGAGGTTTAGTCTCGTCATGCATTGCTGTAGATAGAGACAAGGAGCGCATAATGCATAGATCTTCTACTGCATTTCAGTGCTGCTGTTATTCCGAGAAGTTGCTAAGAGTACGCCTCAAGGTAAGGTAGATGAAAGAGCCCTTGGGTAGGTTAAAGTATACTGACCGTAAACGCAATAACATGACGTAGGGTTCACACTTGTGCGATCCCGCTAAATTCTTGAACAATCAACACAGCTTCTATTACAACGCAAGAGGCATTGAAGAGTCCAACGACTGGATACTGGAATGAGTGAGATAGACTACATATTGGAGATATTCAATCAACTACTATACATATGGTACACGAGATGTCCACTCATATCGCGACAGAGACATCAACATAAGAACAACCCTTCTTTTGCGAAGAGGCAAAAAGACTAAAGACAAGAAATCGCTAACATAAATCCTCCAGACATATGGAATGTCAAGTCATTCTTTAACCAACTGTTGCCAATTCATCACATCGCTGCTTTTTCACATACGCTCATTTCTTCTTCTTTCCGCCGCCGAGACCCAGGGATTCCGTTATGGAGCCTAGACCGAGGCCACCGAGCAATTTGTCAATGCCCAAGCCACCCAGAAGTCCGTTGACGAGGCCTCCGAGACCGAGACCGTTGAGCAATTTGCCAACGAGGCCAAGGACGCCGCTCAGCAATAGACCAACCGCAGCGATGATCTGGAACAGCGGCTCCGTGAGCATACCCCAGAGCGGGTTGAGACCCTTCTTCGCATGCGGCATGTCGGCAATGCGTTTCTTGGCGTTGTCGATGGTCTTGACGACATTGGTCGTGAGGTCCTTGAGGTTGTCGGCCAGACGGTATTCTTCGGGCGTGGCTTCGCGGTTTGCGGCGCGGGCTTTGGCATTGCTGGCGATGCGGCCATCTGGGTCGAGGCCGCGGATGGCACCGTTGCATTCTCCGAGGATGCGGCCGCCTTCTTCGATCAGCGGCTTGACGTCCTGGACAAGCTGTTCTTCGTCAAGCTCTTCTTTGGGTGTGCGGTCGGCTTTCTCAATGTGCTATTGAACGTTAATGCTTGTTCACAGGACAAGATGTGGAAGGAGGAAGCTCACATCAGTAATTTGCTTCAAGATCGGCTCCATCTTCTCGGATGTCTGCTGAAGGATAGAGGACATTTTATTTGCAAGTTCTTTGTCCTCCTGGTCTTTCTTCTGTTGCGAAAGCTCTTCTTCGCTTGGGCCTTCTTCCGGTTCTTCTTCAAGGTTCTCGATGAGTGTGCACTCTCCGACCTTGTTTCCGTCATTGTCCACCACGTAGCCGTTGTCATCGACCTCTAAACCGATGAGGTTCTTGACGTTACCAGCGGTGACTTTTCCGATCAGGTTACCATCACCGTCACGGACTTCACCTTCTTTGTTGACCTTGTGCCCCGACATAGGGTTGACGTGTCGTTCCTTTTCCTCAGGCTCCCATCTCTCAGCCTTGCCAAGACTGTTACCTTGCTTGTCAAGCACATCGCCATCGTCGTCAACTTTGCGTCCCATCAGTTTCTTTGGATCGCCCTCAGTCAGGCGACCAACGATCTGGCCGTTGGCATCTTGAACAAGACCGTCCTTACCAACCGTGAGATTTTCCCAGCCGGCAAAAGGTCCTTCGGCTTTCTCTTGTTCGCCGCCAGGAATGAGTTCAGCTTTGCCGATAACCTTTCCATTGTCACTCCAAATCTGACCTTGACCGTCAACCTTTCTTCCGGCCATCTTCTTCGGATCTCCGGACACGATTCGACCAAAAACAGTTCCATGCTCGTCGACCACGTTTCCGGCTTTGTTCACAACCTTGCCTTCGAGCGTGGACAAGTCTTCGGCCTCCTCTTCAGGCTCTTCATAAGGCTCAGCATGGCCCTTGACGTTTCCGTACTTGTCAATAATATCGCCATCTTCGTCAACCGCACGTCCCACTAACTTTTTAGCATCTCCGTCCACGACCTTACCTACTGTGTTGCCTTCTTCATCCTCAACCATGCCGCCCTTGGCAACGACTAGGCCCTGGAGACCAGCGAAAGGACCCTCCGGTTTTGCTTCCCGTTGGTTCTCTGGGATGAGCTCGCATCGACCAATGACTTTGCCGGAGTCGCTCCAGAGCTGTCCCTCGCCATCGCACTTCTTGCCGGCGAGTTCCTTGGCGTTCCCTTCGACGAGACGTGCGATAGGAACACCTTCGTCACCAATGACATTGCCTTGCTTGTTCACTGTCTTGCCAGCGAGAACTGACAGATCGGCCTTCTCTGGCTCTGCTTCCTCGGGTTCTTCGTATCTCTCCGCATGACCGACGACATTGCCTCGCTTATCAATAACATCCCCATCCTCGTCCACGGTTCTGCCAACAAGTTTTTTCGCGTCACCATCCACGATTTGGCCGACCTTGTTGCCATTTTCATCCTCGACCCAACCATCCTTGACCACTATGAGGCCTTCCAATCCTGCAAAAGGCGACTCTTCCTCATCATCTTCTTGCGGGATGGTCTTCGCCTTTCCAATAACCTTGCCCTTGCCGTCCCAGAATTGCCCTTGGTCATCACACTCGGTGCCTGATTTCGCCAGCTTCTTCGGGTCACCTTCAACCAGCTCGCCGACAGGCTTGCCCTCAGCAGTGACAATTTTGCCCTGCTTGTTGCATTTGAGACCTTCTAAGATCGACAGCGGGGGCAACTCGGGTCCGGTATCTTCAGCCTCTTCGGCTGGCTCTTCCGGCTCCTGCGGGATGAGCTCGACCTTGCCGATAACGTTACCCTCCTTGTCAAGGACTTCGCCTTTGTCGTTGAGCTTCTTGCCGGCAACGTCGGACAGTTCACCTTCGGAAAGTTTGGCAACAGGGTCACCGTCCTCATTGACGACTTCGCCCTTCTTGTTTACTTTCAGGCCTTCCAGTTCCGACAAGTCTGGACCTTCTGTCTCTGGCGTGGCTTCTTCAGCGTCTTCAGCTGGCTGCTCGGGCTCTTTCGGAATGAGCTCGACTTTGCCGATGACGTTGCCCTCCTTGTCAAGAACTTCACCCTTCTCGTTGAGCTTCTTGCCGGCGACGTCGGACAATTCACCTTCGGAAAGCTTGGCAACAGCCTCACCATCCTCGTTGAGAACTTCACCCTTCTTGTTCACTTTCAAGCCATCTACGATCGACATATCAGGAGTGTCTGCCTCGGGTGCACCGTCTTCCTTCTCCTCTGGCTCCTCAGCTTCCTCGGCTAACTCTGGATGCAAAGCTTTCATAGCCTCATCAGCAGCTTCGCCTGGTACAACCTCCACCTTCCCGACAACTTTCCCTTTGTTGTCAAGGATCTCGCCTTTTTCATTAGGTGTTTTCCCGGCGCATTTCTTCGGGTCAGAGTCTTCGGTGAGTTTGCCGATTTCCTCACCTTCTTCGTCAAGAATGTTACCCTTCTTGTTCACCTTCTTTCCATCTAAGATTGACAAGTCTGGTGTCAATCCACCGTCCTCATCAGCACCCTCCTTGAGCTTGTCGGCAGCATCCCCAGGAACAACCTCAGCACGGCCGATGACATCTCCGTCCTCGTCGAGGATCTCGCCCTTCTCGTTGAGTTTCTGACCGACGAGATCTTCGTGGTCACCTTCAACAATCTTGCCAAGCGGCGTACCGTCGTCTCCGAGAATCTCTCCACCTTCGCTAACTTCTTTGCCTTCCAACACGCCAACGTCAGGTAAACCGTCTTTCGCCTTGTCAGCCAGCTCCTTAGCTTTGTCAGGAAGCACGCTGGCTCTTCCAATTACATCGCCGTCCTCATCTAGAATTTCACCATCGTCACCAATGGTCTTCCCAGCTAAGTCTTCTGCATCACCTTCGTCGAGTTGTCCGATAGGCTGGCCTTCTTTATCAAGAATCTGCCCATCTTCGCCGATCTCTAGACCTTTCAGTACGGAAAGATCGACGGGTGCTTGGTCGGCGGCATCTTCTGCAGTCTCCTTGGCGCCATCAACGGCATCCTCAGCCTCGTCCGGGACCTCGTCACCAGCTTCTTCCTTGACGCCCTCTGCCTTCTCCTTAGCGCCGTCGACGGCATCCTCGGCTTCGTCTGGAATTTCATCGCCAGCCTCGTCAGCAGCATCCTCGCCCGTCTCTTTGGCACCGTCGGCGGTGTCTTCGGCGACGCCATTGGTATCACCTTTGCTAGCCTTCTCCGCACCTTTGCCAGCCTTATCTTTGGCTCCGGCAGCTTTGTCCGCCGCTTTGCCGGCAGCGCCCTTGGTACCGTTTGCCATGTCGCCGGCCTTGCCTTTCGCTTGGCCGCCGGCCTCTTCGACTTTGTCTTTCGCGTCGCCTGCCTTACCTTTCGCTTGGCCGCCGGCCTCTTCAGCTTTGTCTTTCGCGTCGCCTGCCTTGCTCTTCGCTTGGTCGGTCGTCTCTTCGGCTTTGTCTTTGGCGTCACCAGCCGCATTTTCTGCGTCTTCGGCATCCGGCGCATCGACACCGTCCGCCGCATCGTCCGCTTTATCCTTCGCGCCGCCGACAGCGTCTTCTTCGTCTTCATCCTCGTCGTCATCGTCATCAATTGGCTCTGGTGCCGCATCATCCAGATCGTTGTCTGCCGAGCTTTCTTCGGCCCCGGTTTCGTTTCCGGCCTGACTGACTTTGCCTTGCGGAGTGTCGGTTTCCTCGTCATCGCCGTCTGCCGGATCGTTATCTTTCATGCCGATCTTCTCTCCGGTGTCCTCGGGACCGTCCTCGGCCTTGGTCTTGGCGTCTTTAGCCTGCTCGGGGGCGTCCTCGGCTTTGCCCTTGGCGTCGGAAGCGGTGTCCTTGGCCTTCTGTGCCGCATCACCACCGTCTTTAGGCCTTGGAGGAAGTTTGGGAGAGTTGGTGGAGGGAGCGTTGTCCTTTGCTTTGGACGGGGTATTCTTTGCCGCGGATTTGGGGGTGTTTGTTGCCGACTTTGCGGCGTTCTTGGGGGAGTCTGCGGCGCTCTGGGACTGACCCAACTTTGAGGTGGAATTAGAGCCAGGAGTCCTTCCAGTCTTCGTCGGCGTCCTCGGGGTGTTCCCGGTGGCTTGTTTGCCGGCGGCCGGTGAGGGTGCCATGCTGTGAGATGTCTGGGCCGTCTGGGGGGTCTTGAAGGCGGATGATTGATTACTCGTGGGAGGAGATGTTCTGTTCGGGGTGGGAGGGAAGGAGTAGTACGTATACGAGGCAGAGGAACGTGGGTCGGTTGTCATAAAGCGACAACGATGCGGAAGATAGGGGAGGGGAAAGGTTGTTTGTGAGGATATAAGGGATATACCTTTCGAAAGAGAGGGAGAGAGCGTATGAGGACAATATTAAATGGCTGGGAGACGGAGAGGGGGCAGCTTCACTACGTCACTGCAATCACCGCAAGGCCGTGTAACAACTGCACCGCAACGAGCTCCGCTGGGCGAATGCACGGGCTGGAGTGCCTCACTGTGGCTGAAAAGCAGGTTTGGATGTTTCGAGCTCTGTGAGTTCGCTCGAAAGCGCCGGAGGAGCATTGCGTCAGTATTCAGTCGAGAGTTTGATTGGCATTTGAGCTGCATCAATATTGACGGTAAAGCCGGCTAATCCCATAGGTGAATGAGGAGGGAAGGTGGCTGGACCGGTTGATATTAGATTCTGCTGCAAGGATATGAAAGACACTCGTGAAAGAGTGTGTATAGAAGTCGTTTGCAGGTACTGTAGCGATGGCAGTGGGGGGCCAATGATCCGATGATGTCGAGAGGAGAGGGGAGAGGGAGAGGGGACAGTGCATTGCTGGTAAACTCGATGCGTAACCGATTTGCATTTTGCATGATGATAGCAGGGTGCGTGAAACAGCCACGGAAGCCTGCTCTCTGCTCCGATGGCATCCTCCAGAACAACTACCTGGTAATAATGAGGGAAACGCGGGACAGAAAGGTGGGTGTGTCACCAACCAAAGCACTTGATTTGTTGGCTGGCTGGATGGCTGAATGCAGAAGCCCAAGCAACGCTCAGTGTCACTTGTCACTGCATGAAGCATGAAGCATGAAGCATGAAGCATGAAGCATGAAGTGGAAGAGATGGGAGTGCTTGGACTGTTATTGACATCCACGTACTTCGTAAAGATGAAACGATAGCAATATGAAATGACAGGCTGAAGGACGGGGGACGAAACTGATCTTGTCCAGTCTTTCCGGAGCAGAACATGAGAGCGGATGAGTACATTTCGCTATTTCGCTTTGCAGATACAAGAGTCAGGCAAGATACGTCGTCGGTTCTCGTACTCCTCGAGTATTCGTACTGTACATGGACGTGCAGTTGCATTTACATGTAAGTACTGTACAGACAAAGCAGCGGCAGGTGTGGCGTAATGGATTGGAGCACCAATGAGAAATGAAAGAAATGAGAATGAGAATGAGCGTGGGAGAAGACTAGTATCGTCGGATTATCGTGGCACACAAAACAGGTTCAGACCCTTGTGGCTGTGAAGAGTAAGGGAAGGTACCTAAAGGGAAGCGGAGATCAGGTCTCTCTTTGTCTCTTAGTCCTTAGTCCTTACTGTATCTCTTAGTCGAAACTTTCTCGTAAAATTGGCAACAGCAGTCGATGATCTGAGACACTGGCGGCAATGCATCTCTCGCCATCCCTGCACGACTGGCCGATGTCAGTGGCTGAGGCCTCCGATCCGCTAACCGAATCGGTCCGAAGCTCCGACATAAGCGAGTCAGCAGCAGCCACACAACCAACAACAACATGGCATGGCAACCAACCGCGCCGTACTTCGTATCTAACTACAACCACCACCAAAAAGGGGCAATCCCATCCGCACGGAGAACTACGCAACCCCGCTCCCTGGCTCCGAGTACTTCATGACTGAATCCTACAGCGACGTGACACCTGGGCCAACGACAAGAACATGACATCAGCCCTCCAGCATCGTTACGCCATCGACACCCTAGGTATCCTCCTAGTACCTTAACGTTACTCGTCCCACCCACCCTACCACCAACACTCGACTCGTACCAGACACACGTCAGTCAACGCAATGAGAGTCCCCGTCTCGGCTCGGACTGCTTCTATGTACTGTATGGCTGGGTCAAAGACCCCGATCGAGTAATTCTCCTACCATCAGAGTAGTGAGTGACTCACGTTTCGAATCAATCTATTCGTTGCCCTGTGAGCATCCGGGATCCAAACATTAACGCTGTCCGCGCTGCAAGACTACTGTACTGTAAGGTAGGGGCAGGAAGAGAGAGAGGGTGTCGTTGCCTGAAAGCTGGCTTGTATCGAGCAAGCCCCTCTCAACGGGCGGAGGAAGCATGTCTGTCTGTGCTGGCTGGTGGCACTGCTGACCCGGGGGCTAGAGCGGCGATCACGTGGGTAGGGCTTGGATTATCTATAATGGTGGTCCTCCTTCCAGGCTCGAACCCTACGGTTATGTTTTGGTGACGGCCTAGCTAACTGTGCGGTTCGAGTTTAGGGGTTCGTCGTTCGGGTGCTGGGAGATATCTACGTGTACGTGAGGTACTACCGGGCTTGGTGGTGATAACGCCGGCGGCTTTCGAAGTCCCCGGATGAGATGTCCGGGTTATAGTTCAGAGGCACCTGCCTTGCACCCAGTCGACAGTCTGTACCACGAGGAGCTCGCGGCCGGCGAGAGTTGTGATCGAGCCGAGCAATATCGCGAGCGTCACCCAAGACGGATTGGTGCAGACGTCGACGATCACCAGGTTGATCTATGGCAGCGGCTACTTCAAGAAGACCGGTTCTGAAAGTCATCATGTTTGTTGCTTGACCAGCCGGTGGCGAAATGATGTTACATCCTCTGTTCGATCAAATTTTATCCCGTTCTTGTCTGGCCTGGCGGCAGGACCAGAACACTACCTCGACATTTCCTTTCCATTCCTCCCCAACCGTCCCTCCTCCTCCCCAAAAGAACACCCGAATCTCCCATTTTCCAACCGACCCGACATCCACGTTTCCCCCTCCCTCCCTCCCTCCCCCCGCTGTCCGGCTCGTCCACACACGCGGCATGCCCTCCTCGTCCTATCCTATCATATCCTCGCCTCCGCTCGAACGCGCCCCATCCTGACGTCCCTGTGTCTAAGAAATCTATCCGGAGCAGCACTGGCCGAGAGGGAGGCATGAGAGGTCAGAAGGCTAGATAAACTTCCATCTCATGTCTTGCCCTTCCTCCTACACCGTCCCCAGCACCCCACGGCATGAGCCCCCCCGACCGACCCAGCCCTCCGTCTTCCCTCGTACAAGCCCACTACCCACCCCCTCGCATTCCCTCCGGGGTGAGCGTATCGCAAGTGGAGGAAGCCATCTCCGCCTCGCCTCTCACCAGTCCATGTGCACGTCCACATCGGTAGGCTCGACGTATAGGTGGGTGCATCCGGTTGGGAGCGCGCCTCTCTCACCTTGAGGCCACAAAACATCGCTCTACGCAATCGACTCTGTACTCTGTCGAGCTCAAGCGCTCCCGTCAAGTCGGGCCACGTCGAGGTCGAGGTCGAGGTCGAGGTCGAGGATCCGGCTGGGACGATTCCAGTTCGGCGGGGTATAGGCGAGAGGGCGGAAAGTCGGACATCAACGGAGAGGGTTGTGGCATTATCTTTACGGATGGAAGGGATGGATGCTGCACGGTATCTGTTTGAGTGGGAGGCACCGAAAAAAAAGACGCAAAGAACATAGAGTACACGCTAGTTTATCTATTCTCTAGTTACAGCGGCCAAAGACTCAACAGATATACAAGCCTCGATCCTCGTCGCCCAAAGTCGTCGTGTCTACCTGGCGGGACAGTGGAGAAGAGAACTGCGCGCCTCGAGGACGATCCGTCGCTTGGAGGCTACCAAGGGGGCCGGACAAGTTGGATACGTCTCTGACACGCGAGGAATGCACAAAACGAGGAAAACGCCAAGAAGATCGCAGGTCTCACAGATGGAAACCTTCCAGATACTTCGTCGCGACGGCAACGGCCTCATCGACCTTGTCGACGTTGGTGCCGCTGCCGATACTGGTGGCCGCCTTGCCGCCCGCCTTGCCGCCGACGACGCCGGACACGGCGTTCGCCCAGTCGCTTGCCGAGGCGCCTTTCTTGCTTGCTTCCTGGAACAGGAGGGGGTAAGGAAGCGGTCTATTATGAGTAGCGTCTTGGGGAACAAACTCACCTCCGACACGTGACACCCATGCACCACCTTCCCTTCGGCGGCATCCGCAGCGATCAGATAGACCGTCTTGTCTTTGTTCTTGCTCCTGACGTGATTGATGGCTTCGCTGACGGCCTTGGAGTTGGCGGAGATGGGGAGCGTCGCGACGAGGGTCTTCGCGTCCTTGTGCTCGGGCGCGGCGAAATACTCGGTGATGGTGTCAAGCGCTTTCTTCGACTCGGCCTTCTGTTGCGCTTTCTGCCCGTCCAGCACCTGCTTGTGGATCTTGGCGAACCGGTCGCGGAACTTGGACTTGGCGATGCCCGAGATGGTGAGCTGGTTGAGGTCGATTTGCGTCGTCTTGACGGCTTGTTCTTTGTTGGGGCCATGTGGCATCTTCTCGAGGCGAGTGAGGCGCTCGTGGAAGCCGTCGGCGTCCCGCTGTACGCGATGGGCGTCTTCGCCGGTGAAGGCGATGATCCGTCGGATGCCTTTGGCGATCCCGCTCTCCTCGATGATGATCAGGTCCTTGATGTCGCCGGTCTTCTGCACGTGCGTGCCGCCGCAGAATTCGACGCTGACTTTCCTCCACTTCGGATCCTTGATGTTCTTGAGCAGTTCTTCGACCTCGACGCCCACGGACACGACTCGCACCGGGTCTGGATACGTCTCGCCGAAGACGGCTCGGACGCCTTCGATCTCTCGCGCTGTCGCGAGCGGTACGTCTTTTGCGTATACGCCGCAGTTCTGACGGATATAGCTCGTGGACTCGTCCTCGATCTTTTGCAGATCGGAGTCCGATATGCCGGATTTATGTGAAAAGTCGAATCGAAGTTTGTCTGCCGCGACCAGGGATCCTTTCTGGTCGATGCCATCTCCAAGTACCTCTCGTAAAGCGTAGTTTAGTATGTGCGTTCCTGTGTGGTTATTCCTAATCGGCCACCGTCGCAGCTCATCGTACTCGCAGATGACTTCATCGCCCACTGAAAGATTCCCATACTTGACCTGCCCCGTATGTAAGACGTATCCTGCGTAGACCTGCACGTTCTGTACGTCAAGCTCCGCAACGCCGTCAATGACGATCTTGCCAATGTCGTACTCTTGTCCGCCCTGCTCCGCGTAGAAGTTTGTCCGGTCTAGGATCAAGCCCAACTCTTCACCTTGCGGAACGTCTTTCGTACTGTTCAAGAAGCTCTTCGCATGATAGATGGCCTTGACTTGGGACGTGATGTTGCCTTTCCCGAACTTTGCACTATCGTCCGTCTTAGGCACTTCCTTCATCTTCGCGAGATTACCAAGGTCGTGGACGTCCAGCTTCACTAAGCTTGCAGCTTCTTTCTTCTCCCCTTTGCTGGCTTCCTTGGCCTTCAATCGGGCATTCTCGAATTCTACGTCATCAATTTCCAGGCCCCGCTCCTCCGCCATGAGTCTGGTCAGGTCCACAGGAAAACCGAATGTGTCGTAAAGTCGCCATACATCTGCGCCATGTAGCTTTTTGGAGTCTTGGAGTTTGGATTGTTGGGCGTAATTCTCGAATTGTCTCTCCCCTCGATCCAGAGTCTTTGAGAATGACTCTTCCTCCTCGTTTAATATCTCCATGACATCTGATTGCTTCTTTTTTATCTCGGGGAACATCTCGCCCATCTGTTGTACCAAAGTCGGAACTACTTTTGAGAAGAAATCCCCAATCTCTGTGTTCAAATACTTTCTGGCATATCGAGCACCTCTTCGTAATACCCGCCGCACAACGTAACCTCGTCCCTCGTTGTTTGGTATACCCCCGTCCGAGATAGCGAAGGTCAATGTCCGGACATGATCAGCGACGACTCGATAAGCAGTGTCGATACCATCCTCGTCCTCGTCTCCGAACTTACCCCTATACTCCCGTGCACCGGTGATATCCTTAATCGTCTCGAAAAGTGGGGTAAAGACATCTGTGTCGTAATTTGACGGCTTATCTTGCAGAATCGACACCAGTCTCTCGAACCCAAGTCCAGTATCAACGTGCTTGTTAGGCAGAGATCGTAGCGACCTGTCAGGTTCCCGGTTGTACTGAATGAACACATTGTTCCAAATCTCCAGGACATTGGGATCATCCTGATTGACAAGGTGTGCAGCGTTCCGGCCTCCTATTCGGTCGTAATGGACTTCACTACATGGTCCACAAGGACCCTGATCACCCATTTCCCAGAAGTTGTCCTTCATGTTGCCCGGCAGAATGTGGTCTTCTGCAACTCCAACATCCTTCCACAGCTGCCAGGCTTCTTTGTCTGGCTCAAGCCCTCCAGCCTTGTTCCCTTCGAAGTACGTGACATAGATGCGATCAGGGTCCAGGCCATAAACTTTTGTGAGAAGGTCCCAGGAGAATCCTATGGCTTCCTTCTTGAAATAGTCCCCAAAACTCCAGTTCCCGAGCATCTCAAAAAAAGTCTACATATGGAAATAAATACTCTGGTCTAGGGCAACAGACTTTGGACACTTACGTGATGATAACTATCTTTGCCTACATCGTCGAGGTCCTGTACGGTTCAGCACTGGCCGGGTTCAAACAGATTTGCGCATACATTATGCTTCCCTCCAGCACGAATACACTGCCCCCAATTAGCCCCCTGCCGGTAACAGTATTTCGGGTTAGGGCACCTTTTGCGAGTTGACTGCACGCTTGAGCTGTGCGAAATCCGATTGAGGGTCAACAGTGCCGAGGAAGATTGATTTGTACTGGTTCATGCCCGCATTGGTAAAGAGCAGCGTAGGATCTGAGAGCGGCACAACCGAAGATGAGGGTACTGTAAAGTTGTATGGGTCAATATATGAGAATGTTAACCATCGGTATCACACTGACCGAAAGTGTGCCCATGTTCCTTGAAGTAGTCCAGGAACGTCGATCTCACGCGCTCCGCAGACCACTTCTCCACGCCGCTCATACTTGCGGCTAGTCGAGAATGTTTCCTGAGTGCTAAGGTTGCAAGTAGTCCGCAGTGATGCGTGGAGCTTGTGCGAAATGTCTTCACGCTCGAGAAACTTCTACGACTCAAGGCAAGCCCGCGACTTCTGAAGACCTCCACCACTCGCATCAAGCGAGCGAGGGCCACTCGGAGAATTTTGATCTCACTTCGACTCTTTGTTTTCACACCTTCGATTCTTGGAAGAGAGATTGGGGCACTTCCGCGAATTTTCCCTAGCGAATCGGCGGGGTGTAGTGGAATGGAGAATGGATGGTCGTCAGATGCAATTGGAGATTCAACACGGTCACAAACGACACGCCGAAGACAATCTTGACAATGAGCAGCGGTTAGCGAAAAGATTCAACTCGCTCAAACTTGGTATGACATATGCATTCCTAGTTCCTAAGTCTATTCTAACGGGAGTGTAGGGAACAATGGTCGATTGTACAATCCAATCGTCCGGCAAGGGCCACAGGACGCTGATACCAGTCGTGATTCAATGCAATTGGACGATAGCAAGAACAAAGTCTACATCTACAACATCGACGATGAGTTATCAGGCACCGAGTCTGAGGAGGAGAAGCTGATCTTCCTACCGGACATCGAACAACGATTGACGAAGATTCCCAAGTCAGTTCTGATCAACGGCGAACGGCCGGTTACGAGTGGTGAGATTGTACTCTACAACGTTCCGCAATCCCTTTCCGTACCACAGGAGCGGGACGATGTCAGGAGAGCTATAATCGAGACGAGAGCGAGGGCACGAGAACTGCAATTGAAAGTAGCCAAGGACGCCAATGTCAACGGAGGGACAGCTCTTAGATATGAAGCTGTACCTTATGTTCATGGCGATCATTCAGTATTTCAATCACCCACAGAAGCAGGTGAAGACGCTATGGATATAGGATAAATGTGCTCAGAGTGTATCTACTATTGCTTTGCTCAACAACCGGTTCACAGATTACCAAATTGAACCTACTCCGAAGCCGTCAAGATGCCCATAACTATATTCAGCCTGCGCCAAGTGTACCACGCCCCTTGTGCTCAGGATAGTAATCAGTTTTGTCGATATTGTGATGTTGTTGTACCTTGACACCACCTGTTCTATTGCCGAAAAGGGTTCCTGGAACCCATTGTTGATGTTGCATCTGCAGTCCTTGCGGTCCCGTGGGATGTATTGGAGGACTCCCCAGCCGATGGTTGGGTGTAGTCGGACTGCACAGGATTGATTTTGGAAGCACCCGCAGGCGGTTCGTAGGACGGTGGAGGAGCGTGGTGCGGATTGTAGGCTTCATGATCAGCTTTTCTTTCAGATTCCGGCGAAAGGTATCTGCTCACCTGGGGGAGGAACAGCATGCATCCCATAGTTATTACCATACCCACCGTGAGCTTGGTAGAATGAAAACTGGTTCTGTGGCTCTGAGAGATGGGGTTCAAAGCGTGCTCGTTGGGAGCGTGGGAGAAGCCACTGAGAAAGTTCAGTACGCTGTACGTCGAGGGAAAGGAGGAGCACTAATCGTACTCGATGATAAGCCAGAGGCTGTAACCCTTTCCTCATCCTTCGTTGTGCATGATAGTAGCCACCGACGAACCATGCGAGTAACAGTAAAAATATGAGAGCCATGATCGCCCATTTGATGGCTGCTGCAGTCTAAGATTCGAGGCATTAGACAAGTATCACTTTAATGGCACAACGAGCCTCACTGGAGAGTACCACCACCATTCACTGTCGTCATACGTGTTTTCATCGTTCACCAGGCCCTGCCTCTTCTCCACAAGGAACGCCATTGATCAAAGCCACGGTCTGTCTACGTGATTGAACGTGTCGGGGCAGTTAGGTGGCACTCGCAGTCGGGGTTATACGAAACTGCTTTGCTGACAGGAAGATGGCAGACACGACTTGAAGCTAAAATTGCGCTTACATACCACGCCGTGGTTGCGATCGCGGGAGTGCGAAAGGTTGTTCGAGGATATGAAACTGGTGCTGATCGTTGGATCATCGGCCCTTGAGACTGACGCTAGCCGAAGTTGGGTACGGCGTGGGGGTCTCCATTCAACTTCTGCAAAGATCTTAAGACATCTCTTCCGCCTTTACCGGGATAAAGTGCACCACGTCATGGCAGGGCAAAGCGCCGACCCGGGAGAAAGACTTCAACCTTGTTTCGCACTTCACGACAGCGGGATACCGTGTGTTGTGTGGTTCGAAGATGCTATTGCACACTATGGCGTCCCGACGGTTCTATTCAAGCTATACATACTTGTGCCGGATATTGATACCGCTGCACAGGAACTGACCAGAAGAGGCTGGGTTCTCACACCACAGCAAGCCAAAGTTGGAAACGCTGAGGTAGAACAAGCGATGCGCCACCTGGAAGCCCCGGACTATGAGCGCGGCACTGAGCCACCGGGGACAGCTACGACAGTGCTTCTATCAGCAGCGGACTGGAACTATAATCTGCCAAATAAGCTTCAAATCCCTTCGAACAGCGCGACCTTTTTCCCTCCGCTACCATACATGCTGGACGCTCTTATAGACAGTTTGTTGGACGCCCCTTCAAGCAACATCATGCTCCAGCGTCACTTGGTCTGTCAAATAGCCTATCTATATGCACACGTACCGGCGCTCAGGGAACCATCTTTTGCAGGGTTCCTGAAACTCGAGCATCGGCAATATCGTTCCGATACGCTGTCCGGTATGAACACGGGCAATGTGAAATGCATAGCTCACCAACACAATAGTCGAGATGCAATTCGGCAGGGAACTTACGAACTTCGGGAATGCTCCGCCAGTCAGGATAATGAAGATCTTTTCACGGAGAAACGGGAAGCACGACTGTTAACAACGCTTCCTCCGCCGCTTTCATAGAAGGATCCGGGAACATCACAGATTTTGGGGTAGGCCTTCCGCTATGACCTGGTCACTGCTTCATCTAGTTGTCAGATAATACAGATGTTCAGCTGCTGATGGATGGAACGTTGACTCCGCCTTATTAAGCAGAAGCAGGCTATTGAAGAGCATCTATGGATGGTCTACATACACCTTGCAGGATAGATGTGGCCGCAGAAAAGCAAATATCATAGACTCTGACCTTCCCGGTCAACAGCTGTCTATACCGATGTGCTTGAACAAATCCCAGAAAGGTAAACAGGCCGAACATGCAACTACTCCAACATAACAAGCTGTTTGTGTAATTCAGGAGTACCTTATTGCAGGCTCTTCTTACAGAAAGTGCTAGTGTGTTATGAAATCACTCCAGGGCTTTATCTCAAGGTATGAACATGTGGCAGCGGGTAAGCGCACGCCACATGTAGGGATTCAGAAGCCCGACCTTCTGCTCCAGATTCTACACATCGATTCAAGAGTCAGGCCTCAAATAGTAACCGAATCTACTGGGGCGCTCCAAAGGTTTGTCAATTTAATAATATGTGTCTCTCGTTCAACTATGTTTGTATTGCGAAACTTTTACAGCACATCTTTCCCCTCAGAGCTCGTCATGTTCCTCATTCCTCTCGCCGTCTGGTCTCACAAGACTATCCGGCAGCTTTTCCTTCTTTCCCTCGCCAAGTCTGATACCATCAAACCAGTCCTCAACTGCCACCAGTCCATAATTCGTTCCCTCGTACCGTTTCCACCAGACCCTCCTTGCGTTGACCGCCAGGATCTCTATTTCGCCCTCACCTTTCAGACCTAGTACTTCCCGCAACTGTCCCGCACCAGGATTCTCCGCTGGTATGGCGTAAAACGGGAATATCTTAGAGTTCCGATGTGCGTGCTTGTCGGCAAGGGTCGCTAAGCTTACCAGTGCTGCGGATGCACCATCTGGCATAGTGGTCTGCGCCTCGTAATGAGTAGGGAGGAGAGCCAAGAGACATGTTGAAGATTTCGCACTGAGACATGCTGTCTGTAGTTCCTCCTGTGTGAATAGAGTGGGAATAGGAGGCGGGACATCTGGAAGAGGTGCAGGAGAAGGAGCGCCTTCGGTGTTAACGATGGGGTCAGGCGATTCGGTGGGATTGCTTGCCTCATCGACAACGATGGATGTTGCACTCGCTGCTGCTTCGGAGGCTTCGGCCGAGGCATGAGATGCGGACGCGGCGGAGAAGGCTGATGAGTTCTCGGCGGATTTCTTCTGCTCTCTTGTCTTATCCTGGTCTGACTTCTTCGATGTTTTACTCTTCGGTGGCGCTGGATCGGGGTTTGGTTCGGCGACTTGACTCAGAAACGAGACCAAGGGGTTTTTCTTCATCTCCCCATCAAAGATAAGCCCATCACGATCTCCGCCTGGCAGAAGAATGAACGTCGGAAACGTAGATATGCCAAATATGTTAGTAGCCGCCTTCTCTTTATCTCTAATTTGTGCGATCTGGATGACTCCTAGAAAGTCAACCGCTAGCGATTTCAGGAGTGCGCTTGTCGTTCCCTTGTCACTGAACAGTATTGCTTTGCTGGTGTCATTGCCCTGCCTCAACCAGTCGTCTAGTTCCTTGTCTCCTAGCCGTTTGACATGATTCGGTATCTTATCTATCACCGCATCGACGATGGCTTTCGCACTTCTAGCGCCTTGATAGTCTTCCACGACAGGTTTGCCAGGTTTTTTCGATGGTCTGATAATCTTAAGCGTAGGGAATCCTTGCACACCCATACTACCGCAGAACGGCTTGTTGCTTTCCTCATCGCAGTTGATAGCTGCGACTTTAGCAAGACCATTCAGGCTTTTGGCAGCCTTCTCGTAAGCTGGTTTGAGGTTTTTACAATGGCCGCACCATGGAGCGTAGAATCTGAACAGTTTGGTAAGGAGTCTGTGATATGACTATGGATGGGTAAGGCTTACTCCAAGATCTGAACGAGTCAGTCAGTTATTAAAGGACGAGTAATCGCTTCATACATACCGAGGTATGGTTAGATCTAGCAAGGAGCTTGTCATAGTTCCTAGCATCAACTTGGAGCACTGGGGAGCTCTTCGTGTAAATACCATCCGCTCTGGCTGGTAGTGCAAGTAATATTGCCGCGGTAACAGCAGTGAGAAAACCGGTGTAACCCATAATGGTCAGATAGAGATTGAGCGTAATATCCAGAGGTGACTTTGCTGCTTATGTAGCCGCGATGGCTTGTTTGCCAATCTGTCAACATGCCTTGAGGCCACCGTCGCCGCACGGCTGAGCTGCAGGGTCCGAGCTCTAAATGTGGGGCTTAGCGTGACAAGGCTGCAATAGCCGCATCTACCCATAGGTAAGATAAGGTACATTGTACTTTGTATATTCCTACCAGCAAAGGTTCCTCTGAAAGGATGATTGAAGCGGCTCGAGACGCGATCAATACCTTGGATATTTTGCTTGATTGAGATCTTCTTGAAAGGGACCAAGCACTTCACATAATGGCCAAAAACGTTCCCGCCAGTCTCATGTCCGCAGACATCTCGCGCTTCGCTCAGCGAGCTGCTCAGGTAGAGAAAGCAAAGCCGGTGGTGGCATATTGGTGTGCGTGTCTACTTTCCCCATGGTCTGTGAAAGAGGAATTGACACGAGCTTGTACAGGCTATTACTGGATCGTCAGCCAGATCGTACCGCGAGGGTTGCATCAGACAGATGAGGAATGCATGCTGTACACAACACACTTGATGGATCAGCTTGAGCAGGTGTGCTTTCGGGACCAAATACAATGGCGGATCGGATAGCTGCTGAAATGGCGTAGATAAAAGCAGAGAACGCAGATAACGATGCCATAATGGACGACATTGCTGGCCAGGCATATATCGAGCAGTTTGGCATGGAAACTTTTCAGCGGGCTGATAACGCTGTGCGAGCAAACAGGGCATCTCGGTACTATACCGAACTGAGCATTGCGTTGAGAGTTATCTGGAACTGAAGTTTACGCAGACAAACCGCGGACACTTTCCTAGCAGCCGCGACATTCTTCGATTTAGTCCACATCTGGGGTCCACTTGATCCCGAAATAGCTTCGAAGATCAAATATGCAAAATTTCATGCTCTGCGCATTGCAAAGGCTATAAAAGTCGGGGAAGATCCAAACTTGTCAAATCCGACTATTGAAAAATCACCTGGAGAAGAAGTCTCGGCCAGCCATTCGACCCAATCTGGACTACCCGATTTCAGTGAAGCCTCCGGCAAAGATACTCGCGTACAAGATCTAAGGCAACCGTCTGTCGAAGACGTTCCAGATGACCATGACAGGGTACAACGTAGCCTAGCTCAGCGTTCATCTCTCGATGAGTCTCTTCATCCATCAAGAGCCTCATCCGTTCCGCCCCAGTTCCAACAACCTTCGACAGTCAAAACAACTTCACCCACACAGCACAACAATGGAGAGGGCTACTATACCAATGTCGCTCCAGATATGGATGTTTCTCCACTGGAATCTTCATCCGCTGACCACAACGTCTCTGTCGGCGGCGGATATTTCCCTCAAGTCCCTGGTCCCGCTTCTGACATTGGCGGATCTCACCGGCCGATAGCTCCGTCAGAAGATTTGCCATCTCACTTGATGTCCGATGCAGTTGTTCATCCTCCTTCCTCGACATTTTCAATACCACGAGACTTCCAGCCCACGGATGCTTTTCAGTCTTTTCCCTCACTATCTGCGGAGCATTCCAATGGCGCTAATCAGCCTCATTCTGATCAGCAGTTCGACCAGCCACAACACCCAGCTGTGATTCGTCAGCTGCCAAAATCTAACAATCACGAAAGATACAGGCGGCAACAGCCATCACAACTCCAGCCTAGTATACCACAAGCGCAAACCTCGGAATCAGTCGCTGTATTAAGAGAACCAGTAGTTGATGAAGAATCGATCATGAAAGCGCAAAAGCATGCTAGATGGGCCATCTCAGCATTGAATTTCGAAGACACAAAGACTGCGGTCAAGGAATTAAGGGGCGCCTTAGAGGCGCTGGGGGCGCGTGGTCCATTCTAGAATCGTTCAAAAGCATCTAACTTCAAGCATCGAGGAGCAATCCCCGTGCAACGTGGATGGCCAAACGTTTTACGCGCTGTATGCGCAGAAGAAAGAGAGCCTTTCACTTGAGCTCCATAAGATACGAAGAGTCGATCACCGAAAGATCTTAGTTGCCCTTAGCTGAAAACTGTTGAATCCTCCCTGAGTGTCGGCATGTTCCCAGTCAGCAATAGATCTACATCTACATACAGATCAACCTTACCTATCGATTGCAGGCGCTGATCAGCGAGAGCGGAAGAGTGCCCATATGCTCCTGAGAGCAGAAGAGGATTGGGCACAACTATTCCTCGGTCTCTTGGACTCCAAGCGCGCTACCAAGATGCGTCAACAGTTCGCTTCACTGCTAATCAGATACCATGACACCCCAGATTGGAGATCCGAGGTATTTACGCAAGGAAGACGGGGCGACTTCGCAACTTTCCTCAAGGGCTTTCTGGATGAGCATGGTACCGGTTTCTCCTGTGAACGGCAGCGTTCTCACCTTGTTATGGCTGATCCTACTGTTGGATTACTTCACCACAAGGGACGCACAAATGAAGAGTTTTCGCAAGTGCTGCACGAACAAGACTGAAATAGTAGCTAAGATATTAGTCTTCGGCGGACACTTACAGACTTCTTCCACCGGAGGTCTCACAACGTGGCGGGTGGAAGGTTACTATATACGACTTGGTAGTGGACTGACTAGAGGGTGGAAGCCAAAGCAATATTCTAGAGATACAACAGACCAGCCAGTTGGGACGGACACCGTTTAGCCGAATCATGCGATGATAAAGCAGACGAAGGTGACAGACCGCAGCGACGTCGCCTTTCGAGACTTTCGAGACCGAAACCGGAGCCTTCCGTAGCGCAAAATCAAAGTCTCGGGACGTGCGTGCAAACCGCCGAAGCGACGTGGCCGACCATGTAAGGAACCAGCCAAGCGTCGCTCCCGCCTTTGTCAACCTGCGTCTCTCTGCCGTCACATCGAGAACTTGTTTCCGTCCTAATCGCCTAGTGCGAAGTGCAGGCTTTGTTGGTAGTGACAATCACGAAGATCTCGGTTACGTTCCTACGGAATCGTAAGGAGCTAAAGCTGCGAGAGGGAGAAGGAGGATCTGGTGGTGTTTTGAGAGGCTCTGAGACAGAGACGGCAGAATCCTGAGGTTGTCGGTTGAGGGACTTATAGGGTGGAGATGCTGGCGCATGTGGATGTCTAGAGCATGGTAGAGAGGGGACCAACGACGAGGTGTGGGGCTGGGTCGAAACAAGCTTGTCTGGGCTACTATCCATAAATACTTAGTTTCGCTGCCATTATCACCGCCACCCCAATGAGTCCTGTGGGGTTTCTACTTGTGCTGTCTGCGTCGAGATGTTGCATCTTGTTGGAGGCAAGACGTTCTACTCTTCTCGTCTTGCTTCGATCATAGCAAGATTGCACCATCTGTATTGGACCCCAAGACTTTCTCCCAACAAGCTTGGCCGCAGCGCAAGTATAAGGTCCCACCTGATAGAATTCTGTAGCAATCCCCTATAAAGCAAACAAAGCCAACCCTAACAAAAGACAACAATAACCATCTTCCTCCTCTTCCTCATCCTCACCGCCTAAACAACCGACTAACCAAGCCACCCGCAATATTTCTCGCCAAACCCCCGGAATACATCGCATTCGACGCCAGATTCTCCGCCTGACTGAACTTATCGCAGCGCGAAAACGCCAACGTATTCGTGATCGTCAGGATCAGGGCAATCACTACACCACCACCACCCGCCCACGAATCAGCACAAACCCGTTCATACTTAATGCACATGATCCCCGCTTTGTCCCCTCACTCGACTCCCTCCTCTCCCCTCTACTCCCCGCAACCGAAACCCACCCTCCCTCCTCGACAGACCCACCGAAGAAGCAGCAAAAGAGAAAGCCCAAAACTCACCGACCAAACTCAACCAAATCGGATTACTCAGCCGCACAATCGCCACGACCGCAAGCGCGACCCACAACAACGGCTGCACATACAGCGCCATCCAGAAGAACCGGCTATCCGTCGCGTTCCCGGCCCTCCCCGCACCGGAACCGTCGGAGCTGGCGCTGCTGCTCTCAAAAACCCAGTGCGAGTCCCCCGTGCCCGTGTCGACTTCGTTCCACCATCTTAGGCCCACGAGACGTCGGCCGGCGATGTTCTTCAGGTAGTAGAAATCGGCGGCCAGGAGGAGGATTGTGAGGATGAAGATCAGGACGCTGTTGTGCGAGGGGTGTTAGTTGGGGGATTGTTGATGGGACGAAGGTGGTAGAAAATCGCGGAGAAGGAGGGGGGGAGGGATGGAGAGGGTGGGGGAAGGTACAAGTTGTTGGTGAAGAGGAGGCCGAAGAGGTAGACTAGGACGCTTGCTGGTGGGGAGACGTTAGCTGGGGAGTTTGAGGTGATACTGGTTCGGAGGTGCGCGCTGGGCGGAGGGCGTCTTACAGATTCGGAAGCCGAGGAAACAGAGGAGCGTGATAGGGTGGGAGCTGAGGCGCCAGCTTAGTTCGCCGGGCCGCGTTTGCTGGTCCATTGTTGGTGGTTTTGATGGCTTTGAATGGTGGATGTTTCGGGTAGGGCTACGTAACGTTATAGAACTACCTTAGAAACTCGCGTGTCGGGACCCTGGTGTCGGAGCTTGCCGCAATGCGGCTCTCATGGGGTTAGTCTCGGGTACGAAATGTGGGGGACCTTCAGAGCTGTCTGTTGTCGGGAAGAAACTTTTGGCATTCTACAATATATACCATGGGAGCATTGTACATATTATTCAGTTCCATATGTATATACTTCAGCAATACATAATTGGTAACTAGTACAACACAGTCAAGCAGCCATGGCTTCTGCTGCTTCTGTCATTCGACGAGCACTTCTCTATGGTGGGTTATACAGCGGACTTACGAGCTTGGCCTGTCGCATACTCTTAAAACTTGAGACATGGCTTATACGTTCATCTAGTGCCCGGCTCGTCGCAGAAGATGCTCGACAAATCTCGAAGTCTCGCAGTTGACTGCATTGCCTACGACCTCGAGGACTCGGTGACTCCAGGCAAGAAAGCCGAAGCACGGTCAAACATCCGCAAAGTATTAGATCAGCCGCGGGCGGCCGGTATCAAGGATCAAGCGGTTAGAATTAACTCAGTTGAAAGCGGTCTTGCGCTGGATGACCTGACAGAAGTGGTACGCAATTCATGAGCACCTGCGGTCCAGCTAGGTGGGAGAGCATTGACTTTTTGTAGCTTAGAGCGCCGAATCTGGACACCCTAGTCGTACCAAAAGTGAACTCGGCATCGGATCTACACTTCGTGACCGATGTGATCCGACATACTCTCCCTTTGAGGCATCCATCTAGTCCACCGTCGTCACCTCCTAAACTACCGCCAATAAAAATCCTAGCTCTGATTGAATCCGCCAAAGCACTGTCAGACCTTTCGAGCATATGTAAAGCTACTCCGTATCTCTCTGGCCTCATCTTCGCTGCAGAGGACTTCGCTCTGGATCTCTCACTGACACGTACACCTTCCTTGACCGAGTTCTTGTACGCAAGGTCGGCGATAGCAACAGCATGTCGTGCACATAGCCTGCCAAGTACGATCGACTTAGTATGCACCTCGTACAAGGGAGAGTCAGGGCAGAAGACGCTGGAAGAAGAATGCTTAGGAGGAAAGGGGCTGGGGTTCAACGGAAAGCAGTGTATTCATCCCAGTCAGGTGGAGATAACACAAAAAGCTTTTGCACCAGACGAGAAAGAAGTGGAGTGGGCTGTGAGGATAGTCATTGCTGATGAAAAGGCTGACAAGCAAGGAAGAGGTGCCTGGACGCTAGACGGGAAAATGATTGACGTACCTGTCGTGGGAAAAGCAAAAGCAATTGTATCAAAGGCTGACTTGTGTGGTTTCGACGTCAAGCGGATGAGAGACAAGTGGAAAGATCAAGATCCGGAGTAGTAGAGAGTCGTAAAGTGTCACATCACCGCCTATTTGACTCTTCCAGCTTAGTTAACTTTCCCTCCATTCGTTGAAACATGGCCGCATCGGGGGCAGCCCCTTGACGCAACCTCCATCAATTTTTGAAAACAATTCATTGCGTTTCAAGGATATAAGGAGGGCGCCAGCTTAGGACCTCAAGACTCTCTTCGATCTCACAGAACTTAAGTTGGCAGGCGGACCCCAAAAGCGAACAGGTAATAGTTGAGGTTCAACTCGCGGAGACCGGTCAGCTGTGGCAGCAGCTCGAGGACCGTCCGGATCATGCACTGGGGCAGATACGTCTTTGACACTAGGCCGTCTTCTACGAGAGATCGGAGTCATCTTCTTCTTCTTCTTCCTCTTTTCCATACTTCTGGACCAGCTTTTTCATGCAATCCAAAGCGTCCTCTCGGTAACCGCCAGAGAACAACGCGTAATGATTCAACCATTGATATCTATCGCCAACAACATCAGCTTTTCGTCCATTTACAGTCGCATTCTGACTTTCACTCACAACTCATACAAAGACAACCGATCGTCATATTCAGCCTTCGGGTGCGTCTTGGGTATCAAGCGATGGTACTCCCTGAAAAAGCCCGCAGAAAACCCACCAAACATCCTCATTATTCCTAAATCATACTCTGAATGTGCGTAGCAACTGCTTGGGCCAAATATCACATCTTCTACACCACCCTTCCCCCCTATCCTTCCCTTAGCCTTGTTTCCAGACCCCAAGTCTCCATGGACAAGTGCTGGCAGAACTCCTACACTGCCTCCCAGATGTCCGTTACGAAGCAGGCCTGGAACGACCTCTTTAACCACGCGGTCAAGTAGGTTTTGGAGCTCACTGTCAGTGCCATAGTTCTTTTCAACGATCTTCCATACCGCATTCAGACGGTTTTCCGCGAAGAATTTGGGCCACGAGTGATTCCAAGAATTGTTCTGGGGTGTACCAACAACACATGTCATGAGATGGAAACCAAACATTGGTTTGTTGAAGCCCTTGAGCACAGGAGGTGGGGAGTTATGCAGTTGCGCCAGCTTCTGGGTGAGCGAGAGACCACTGGACTGACCACCAGCAGTGGCTTCCATGTCGATGAACTCAGTAAGGAGGAAGTAGTCGGCAGAATCGACCAGCTTCCCGTGGGCAATAGGTCGAGGGCACAGTGAGGGAACAGCATTGTGGATGGCTGTTAAAGATTCGTGCTCTCCTGCTCACTCCAAAAGTCAGCAACATCGTAGAGAAGGTGCACGAACTCAGCAGCAATAGCAGCGTTCAGGATTGCTTGAGCCAACATTGTCGAGCAATCTCGAGAGTAGGAGCAGAAGTCTTGAGTATAGAGACGACTCAGCAGTAGTGAGAGCAGTGCTAAGAGTATCGCTGAAGCCAGCATTGTTCAGCGAATCTTTGGGAGGAGCAAAACGCGTTGCCTAGAGGGGCAGAATTGTCTTCCTTTCGCAGTACTCGAGAGAACCCGAGCTTACCTTTAAACAGTTCGCCATCTGGTCCAGTTTTCATAAAGTAGGTGCTGACATTTCCATTAACATTGATGACGACCTTGGAGGGGCTCGAGAATCCGGCTTCACCGTATGGCTCAATCGTTGCTGTACTCCGATCGGCCGAAAGAACTGCAATGACGGCAGAATCCAGGCGTGAGCAGGGCTGAGAGGTCCTGGGTATGTTGTCAGTATCAGGAGATACTTCTTCACCGTAGATCACGGTCTCCTTGTCTCTCAGAATCTTCGCTGTCCGATGTTGGAAATTGTCCTCTGCTAGCGAATGAGGTTTACGGCCATCTTTGTCTTCGACCCTTGGATCAGCTCCTTTATCGAGCAGCATTTGCACCACTGCTTTTGAACCGTTACTAGCTGCCTGGTGTAGTGGTGTTTGCCCAGTTCCGTCTTCCAAATTAGGATCTGCATCTTCTTCTAAGAGCAAATTTATAACAGCTATATGCCCACGCCAAGCAGCCTGGTGCAATGATGTTTCACCCTCATGATCAGTCTCATTCGGATCTGCGCCCTCTTGGAGAAGGCGTCCGACCACCGCTGTATGACCGTTCCAAGTGGCTTGATGGAGTGCCGTCCATCCATTGTCCGCCCTCGAGTTTATATCTGCGCCTTTTTTGAGCACATATTTGGTGGTCTTCTCGTGACCATTCCAGGCTGCATGGTGCAGTACAGTCCAGCTCTCATTATCCTTGGCTTTCAAGTCTCCGCCATGATCAAGAAGAAGCTTGACAATCCGCGTGTGACCATTTGCTGCCGCATGATGTAAAGGCGTACAGCCTTTCATGTCTCTGACTTTGACACTTGCAGCCTTGGAAAGTAGAAGCCGCGTGACTTCCATGTTTCCAACGGTGGCTGCTCGCATCAATGCAGTCCATTTAGTGCTGTCTGTGGCCTCAATGTCAGCTTTACTATCTAGAAGTATCTGAGTGACTTCCATGTGTCCGTTGAATGCTGCACGGTGCAGTGGTGTCCATCCAATTTTGTCTATTGGCCTACAGTTGGCGCCATTTTGCAACAACTGCTCAACTATTGATGCATATCCATTGTTGGCTGCCCAGTAGAGTGCTGTTACCCCCTCGTTATTCTGCGCAGCAGTATCAGATCCTCGATCCAAGAGCAGCTGTACTGCTACCTCGTAACCATTCCTAGCCGCCCATATCAGCGGCGTGTTACCTCGGGAATCGCAGGCTCGGATGTCAGATGAGTGACCCGAATCCAAGAGCTTTCGCAGCAGCCATGCCAAGCCGGCATACGCAGCAAGATGCATGGGTGTGAACGCTTCGGGGCTTGTTTCATGTTCAGTGTGGGTTTTAGCCCAGTATGCCGAGAACCAGATCTGAAGTTCCTTTGAAGCGGGTTTGAAGAACTCAGAATTCACATCAAATTGGTCAGCAATATCATCGGAGGCATCCCTTGCATGGTCCATCCAGAAAAGCATAGGGTACTCAAGGTAGGTGACTTCGCCCTGCTCGGTTTTGAAGTTGTCGCTCGATCGATTCACCCTTGATGGTGATAAATCTCGAGGATGGAGAGCACGCCGCAACTCCCTACCAATGTAATGGAAAGAGCGAACCGCTACATTACGATGCTCAGACCGGAGATCTTTGGAGACAATGCCTCCTCCTCCATTCTCCAGAAGATGGGTCCTCGCGGACAAATGGACAAATTGAGCTTGCCTAAGGTATGATTTTGCTGACAAATGAACGAAGTGCGCCTGCCGTTGCCGAACAGTCACCATCGACCCACACTGCTCAACGTACTCGGCAAGCACGTGGACATTGTGGTGATATTGCTCAGGTAGGCCAGCGACAACTGCCAACTCAGGCAAGTTGAGGGGTCGTAGTGCGACCACCATGGATTGCAAGATGCTTTTGATATACAAAGTTGACCTCTCATCCCTGGAAGTCAGGACTTGGTCCATAATCCGGGAGTATAGAGGTGTTAGACCGGCAGGCAGTTGTAGGAGCACTTCTTCTGTATTCACTGATAAGACGGATGGCTTAGACAGCTCGCGGCAAGCTAAGGCGACCCATAGGAAGGTTCCTTCGGCTTTCCGGTGGAGGTTGTTTTCTACCAAGCCTCGCAGTGTCCCGTCATAATGTTTGACCCTTGTCAATTGCTTCACTTTGACATCGATGAATTTTAAAACGGCATTATTGACATGAGAAGCGTTTTCCTCCAGGCTGATGTCCAACGAGCCTGTAAGAGGCTGTTTGATCCTTAGCTCATTTCGACTCGTCAGAAACCACTTCATGTGGCAGCCCATGTCCTTTTGGGCGCTTTGGACATTGTCGTCCTCCTCAGTGTCAATGTAGGGTTCAAGAAGCACAAGCAAGGTCTCCAACGAGTCTATGTCGCATTCGTCAAGCGCGTCAACCACGATGTAAATCTCCTGGAGTTCAGAATTCTTGATAATTGTATGAAAGATTCTCCACAAGGTTTGTAGAGAGGTCCGAGAAACAAACAACTGTTCTTGTTGTTTCTCGTACTCGTTGTGCAAATAGACAGCAAGGTCTGGATGTTGGCAGAGGATTTGGTAGATGATGCCCCGCAGAATGAGCGAAGCGGTCTTTCGCCTGTCGTCTTGATTGTCGCAGAAGAAATATACAAGTGCTTTGTTTGGGACCGTTTCACCGAGCTGGACTTGCCTCGTAAATTTTTCGATTAGTGCTATCGCGAGCATCGTCTTGCCTTTCCCAGGGTCGCCATGAAGCCAGAGCACTCGAGAACGATTTTCGTTCAGCCATTCTAAATAGGTAGTGTCGTTCAACATCCAGAATTCAGTGGTCTTCAATAATTTATCCTTTTTGTTTGCAATCATCTGCATGTCGTCGGCAGGGTCCGTGACGAAGAGTGCTTGGATACTCGCACGATCTCGATTTTCAAAAGCGACTGGCGCCTGCCTCTTCAGGCCTGAAAGAGAGCCCATGTAGCTGCCAGTGTCATATACGCCTGGACTTGGTCGTAGCAATGGTGATGCTAATAGTGGATTGTTAGTGCCGTTCTAGGCGCCACAGAGTGTGACTTACATATTCGGCGACCACTCACTCGACCCTGGGCACTCTCGACGAGTCTGACAATCTCTTCACGTACAAGGCGGTAATTGTTGTCCCCAGGGTCTGAAAATTTGTTCATCCGAAAGTGTTCAGTTGAAAGCCCAAGCTTGGGAAAGCCATCGAGGCAGCCGGAATGCTCATCAACGACAATTTCCTGATGCCACATCTTCAGTATGTAAAATTCACTGGATAGGGGGGGGTGCCTTACTTTGAAACTTGGCATCAGCATCTTCGAGCCTTTGAACTTTAGTACCTTTGTCACATCAGACTTGTGTTGTTCAAAGAAACAGAATAAGGGGATTGATAGCGTATTGGCAGTCCTGGTAAAATCATGTAACAGATCCGCTAGTATTTCCGAGTCTTTATCTACGACTTTGAGCAGGCTGCTATGCTCTCCAAGGGAGACAGCTGAGGCGATGGAAGCTATGACGGATGCCTTTGATTGGGAGTTGGATCCGCGATGTGGTGTTCCTAAAAAAACCACTCCTGCTACTGATCTGATGATTGACGGATAATTCTCTTCGTGAAGCTTTGCTGACACGAGCGCCTGTAGTTTCTTAGCATTCTGGACACAGTCACCATCATTCGGGATACGCAACCTTCTCAACAACAATTCCCCCGAAGCAATGTCCGACGAAGACAATTGGCCGCAACGGACATTCCTGGCAAACCTTTAGCTCCGACGGATCCAGAGGCCAATCAATTGCCTTATACCTTACGTGACTCCATCAAACCACGCAGCATTTGATCCGCAACCAGCGACAGCCTCTGTTGTGTTGCATCTTTTCCCAGCCACTGCGACTCGTACCCGAAACGAAGTATTCTGGAGTTTGGAATGGCTCGCGGAAGCATGTGTTCATCCTTTAACCAATTTACGTCGCCGGAAGTCCACGTTCGATCAGGGTGTGCGCCGATTCCATGGACTGCCAACACGCTATACTTCTCAGTTGCATCTTTCCACTGCCGTTCGGGTATGCATACTCCACGAGAGGCTCCGATGGGCGTTGATCAGACGGTGTGGTATAGAGGGTTTTGATGCCAAATTTGACTGCTGAGTCGGAAGCCTGGTCTCATCAGAGCTTCTTCATATCTATTCATCGGCGGGAACTCACCATCGTCAGTCTTTCCTACCAGAATTACCAACCCAGACTCACAACACGTAAAGAGACCCTAACGGTAAGCATTGCTTGTCATATGCACAACATAGAACACGTTGTACAACCATAATGGACAGAAGTGACCGCAGGAAAAACAAGAATTTGGCCAGCAGCAATCATGCGGTGGCAGGGATTGATGAGAGTACTAGCATTATGATAGGTTACACAGGGCTCAACTTGCGGCCATTTGTTTCCCTCAACAAGCAATAGGCAGGTATATCCCTTTGGACAAGATCCACTGGAGATCTGGGGTCCGCTTCATCCACTGATGGCAAGTATCGAGACCCTCTGCTCTCCGAGCAATCAACCGCGTGTGCCAACTGAAAGTGCTAGTCATCGTATACTGCAGAGCAAGGCAATCACGTTTCCGCAGATGGGTTCGTTGTCTGAAGACGAACATATCGTTATCATTGGTAAGTTTTGCATACGTATTAGAAGGCGCAGTGACCAGATAGCGGCTGGTGGGGGCGTTGTTGGCTCGTGCATTGCCTACCAACTACAGTTCTAGGTCGTAAATGAATGCCGGGACAATACGCATTCATTTACGACCTGGAACTGTATATCACCCATCACCCTCGCTACGATCCACTCAGCGACTGTGCTAGAAGCCAGCACGACTGGCAGTGGTGCTTCTGGCAAGGCAGGAGTTCTCCTTGCAACATGGGCAGACCCAGCCTGTATAGCACCACTTGGCTTCTGCCTCCATTCTGAGCTTGCTGAGAAGTGCGACGAGATTGGATATTCGGAATGTCCACCGTGCCGATGTAAATGCCATGGGCGAGGCTGTGTATTACGCAACGACCAAGGAGAGGAAGAGTCATATCCACTCCCATACTGTCTCTAAGCCGTGGAGGAGCAACTACCCGCCAGAATTGGATTGGATTATGCCTGAAAATTTCACATCATACACAGAGCTCGGTCGTCCAGAAATCACTGCACAAGTGCACCCACACCTATTTACCAACAAGGTTGCTAGTCTAGCTGAAGAACGAGGCGCCAAACCTATCTTGGGTTCGCAATGCATGTGCAACACAACAATGATGGCAGTGCAGCTACGTCTGTGACTTACAGAGCGAAAGACACTGCAGAAGTCAGCGATATTCAAGCCTCAGAAGTTGTCATCGCTGCAGGCCCATGGACAACAGGACTCTTTCCAGGAACTCCAATAGAAGACTCGAGAAACCACAGCATTTTTAATATATCATATTAACATTGTTGTTCGCCGCAGAAAACCGATTTCAGCATATGTTTCGTTTCCTGAACTGCATTCTAAGATACCGCAGGAACGGATACCTCCAGAGATATTCTCGTCCAGATGGCACCATTTCTTTGTGTGGACCAAGTAATACGGACATTCCATTACCAGAGTCCACGGATTTGGTGAATTTCGACCCTGATATATGAAGCGATCCGTATGGGGGAGTTCGTGACCAGACAGGCTTGTTATGGGCCAGTCATCGCTGGCCGAGCGCGAGACATAGGACCCCTGGTGAGACTAACAGGCGTTAAACCTCGGCGGCTAGCAGCAGGCCATGATTCCTGGGGATCTGAATGGACCTGGGACCGGGACAGTCATAAGTGGGATGTTGCTTGATGGCGAATCAAGCAGTGCAGATGTATCGAGGTTTGACCCGATGCTTAGGCTCCAAGGGCCGGACAATAGCTGTTCGTCCCAATAAGCACATTAATTGTATCATCTTTGATTAGATACTCCTGCGCCTCTTGATATATGATGACTAGGAATATGATTCTCTGATGAGACCCCATTGCTTCCTCTCATCTCGTAGGCGCATATTGACAGCCTTCCCAATGTGCTCTTGTGGGTGGGCTGAAGCAGCACCCCTGATTTAGTCGCGCGCCAGCCTCGCAGTCTCCTGCAACACAAGGTAGCAGCGCCCATTTTAATAAGGGTAGAATCGCCATATAAGAACCATTCGCGAGGGAAGCAGAAGATGCGATATAGTCTTCGCGTTAGTTTTCGGAGGCCGAGTCCTAATACCCCGCCAGTGTCTCTGCAATCATGCTCTGTCCATTTCCAGAGTCGACTCAGTTGAATAATCAGCTCAAGACTGTGAAAGCGGACACATCCAGTTCGTACAGTCTTGTACGGACAGATGACCCAGAATGCGAATCCTTACCAGGGCAACCACGAATGCGCCTGCGCTGCGGCAGGCTCACCCAACACTTGGAGAAAGAATTCCTCACTCCCGACCTGGATACGCTTGCGCCATATCTATGGCTGGTCGCAACACAATCCAGCTTGCACATCGGGCCCCTGCACGAGCAGATCCTGAAAGGCCGAGAGATTGTTATAACCGAGAACCCAGAACTGCATCTTGTCTGGACGAACGGTCGCATCTTCATCAAACCTATCCCGAGATACATGTTATCATATGCGTTCTGGACTACGCATCTTACCCCGAGGACTCCCAGCTGCGCGCCCGAGACCCATCAGGAACAGCCTCCAGACGCTCTCATCCGAGCCGCGCTTGGTTACATGCGAACCTATTACCACCTCATCCAGCATGAGTCCGACCTCCATATCGCTAAAGAACGTCGACTCCTCCCGTTCGACAGCAACGATGTCACAATAGAAAGCTTTCATGCATTTATCGCGAACTTTGGTGAAGTTCAAGATGAGGAAGTCTCCCCGCGCTACTCCTCTTCCGGCACTCTCCGTCTCTCGCGCTTGAATATTTGGGCGAAAGTATTCCTTCGTCGGTTCCAGTTTTTCCAGATACACCGTCAGTATGGTGAATACTTTGCACGATTCTATGCGCCTATTCTGTTTATGTTTGGGATCTTTACAGTTGCGTTGAGTGCTATGCAGGTGGGCCTTCAAGCCAGCACCAATGGTACGGGTGCAATCGATAAGGATAGATGGGGTGCTCTGCAGTCAGTGAGTCAGTGGTTTTCTGTGGCGACGCTGTTGTGCCTCTGTACTATTGGGCTTATGATTTTCCTGCTTCTTCTTTTCATGCTGTTACGGGAATTGGCGTTTGCAGTGAAGGACCTTATCCGGCGAAAGAGAAAGGGCGCGAAAGACCTAAGTACTGCGATGGCATGGACATAATCTGGATATCTATGCTATGATAAGAGCGACATCTTGCAATTCAACAAATCGACCATTGTGTACTTCTTGAAACCAGCCCACTAACCCTATTTCAGCACCAACGTAACCCTGACAAGAGCTCTCATGCAACACCTTGACACTTCCCTCTTTCTTCTTGCTGGTAGGTGTATCCATGGCCCGGTCAAGCAGCCTCTGAGGCGTGCGGAGCGGCGACAGCACAGATTTCTTTCTTCACACTCGCGGCCGACGCTTTCCTCCACTCTCGCCCTGTTTCGACCCGCCTTAAAGTGTTTCGGTCTTCAATCGTACATGGCATCCCTCCACTGCAATTCAACACGTCGCTATCAAGCTCGCAGCATCCATCATTTGACGCCGTATCAGATGCGTACGACTCCAGACTCCCAATATGAAGATTTCTTCCGTCACACTAGTGGCCGCTGGCTCTGGGACGAGGAACAACAGCTTCGCGACCGGTTCAGAAAGTTCAACGTCCCTGAACTACAGCGTGTTGCGGCCGAGAGCGTCGGGGCGACAGTCTGCGTTAGTATGACGAAGCTGGCCGAAGGCTCGTTCAACAAAGTCTTCCGGCTCGTCATGGATAACGGAAATGTTGCCATTGCCCGGATACCGAACCCTAATGCTGGACCTGAGTATTACACCATTGCTTCAGAGGTTGCTACAATGGATCTTGTATGGATGTGCAGGGAGATGACTTATCACGAGATATCCACTGACACCAGCCTTAGGTTAGGTCGAGACTCAAGATTCCTGTTCCAGAAGTTTATGCTTGGAGTGCAAGCGTCGATAATCCAGTCGGCGCAGAATATATTATCATGGCGGAAGCTGCAGGGAAGCAGGTAGCAGACTCATGGCATACATTGGAACTCGAAGAAAAAGTTGCTATCATGAAAGACTTGGTCTCTATTGAGAAAAAGCTACTCTCGATTTCCTTTACTCGGTATGCGGTGGCAGCTAGCTTTCTTGGCTCTAATCGAGGACCACTAATAGCCCTTCAGGTATGGCAGTCTATACTAGAGAACTTTTGCAAAGTGTAAATAATTATTTACACTTCGAGTGGATTTGCACTTTCGGCCGGAATATTGATTCTTCCGGCCACTAAACCTAATGAGGCAATATAAAAATCCATAAACATCTGACATGTGATCTCACCACCCAAACCCCCCATCTTAGTATATCACTTTACCTCGCTGTCGCCACAACATGAATGACCCATTGCTTGTCGCCCTGCTTATTGGGCTTATTATAGTGCATCTTGAGGCCTCCAACAACCAGCCCCGGCGCCGATATATAGCTCCGGTGGAGTATAATTCCTTTGAATTTCGACTTGACGATATGGATGACGAAACACAGCGTCATTATATGCGGTAAAGTATTCAAATATCTACAGTACAATTGTCTAACAATAGTGTATAGATTTACAGTGTCAGATATTCGACAGCTCCTTCCGTTCCTGGAGCTTGACACCATTCTATGGCGGACACGATACCAGCCTTCCTCCGAACTGGCTCTATGCCTTGTTCTGGTTCGACAGTCGTTTCCACAACGACTCTTTCAGCTTTCCAACCTTTTTGGACGCTCAGAGTCCTATCTATCGACTGTTTACAACGACACCATCGAGCACCTGTGTCTTCGATATCGGCAAATGCTTCAATGGCATCCGAGTCTTCAATATCGACGGCTTCGACGGTACGCCCGCGCGATCAAGAGGGTTGGAGGATGGACGGGTGAAGGAACAATCTGGGGCTTTATTGATGGAACGTTTCGAGCCACTTGCCGGCCAACAGAGAATCAGCGATTCTTCTACTCAGGGTATAAGAAGCATCACGGCTTCAAATACCAGGGTATCGTGTGTCCGGACGGCCTTATTGGATCGATCGCTGGGCCTTATGAGGGCAAGATGAACGATCTTCAGATTGTGAGGAAGTCCCAGGTGCAAGAAGACCTTCATCAAGTCTGCAACGGCCATCCACAGCTCTACCTGTACGGCGATCAGGCTTATCAGCGACTTTGGGGTATCATGGGACCCTATCGAGGTGGTCGAACTCTCAACAAGCAGCAACAGACGTTCAACAAGACCCTTTCCAGTGTCCGGATTGCTGTGGAGCAGGCATTTGGACAGGCTCAGAACCTCTGGCTGTCTAATGCCTTTAGCATCCAGCTTCAACCTCAGCAGCAGCCTGTTGCTGCTTTTTATATGGTATCTGTCTTACTTACTAACTGTTTTACGTGTCTAGAAGGAAACAATGCATCTGGAAGTCGATTTCTTCTAAAGCCTCCGACTTTAGAGGCATATCTATCAGCTATTTAGGTAAGATTCTTCTTTAGCTCACTCAACATGGCTAATATCTGATTTGTCTGTGTGTTTAGTTGAGTTTCCAGTCAATCAATTCGAGTGGAAACCTCCCTTCCTGCCACTCATTCTCGCTCAGCCTCATTGACCCTGACCTGGGCCTCCAACAACCTCGCCCCCGCCTCCAAGGCTCTCGCTCTCGCCTCTGTGGCGCGCGCCTCCGTGTCCTGACTCGAATCCTCTCGCTGGATATAACTTTCGAACATGGTGGTAAGAGCTTGGACTGCGGGGGACTCAGTGTGCAAGGGGTTTCGTCTTGGACGCTTGGTCGACCTTCGCTGTCGCTGCTGCAGTCCAATGCGGGCTGCTGGAGTGCTGGATTGACTGCGGGAGGGAGTTGTGGATGGAGCGACGGATGGAGCGACGGATGGAGTGACGGATGGGCTGCGGACTCGCGAGGATGCGACAGCGTGGTGGACGGAAGGGCTGCGCAAGCTAGGTAAGTCTTCGTCGTCACTGTCTCCTGTGTCAGAGTCATCTGAGGACTCTGATTGCCGTCTTCTCTTTCCTTTTCTACCCATTCAAAGCATCAGATCGTCTCTCGCGCCCTCGTCTTGACGTTCTTGTTCTGCCAGTTCTTCTGCAGTCTTTTTCTTTGCTTGCTCCTTTGCTTTGTCTTCTTCCACCACCTCAATCCATGCATCGAGGACCCTGGTGAGATTGGTTTCCGAGTCCTCGCCGCCAGTAGCAAGGCCGGCTAGATACTGCTTTCTTTTCTCTACTAGTGATTCCACATGACGCTTTGAAGAGTTGTAAGGCCGCTTTGCCTCACAGACAAACTCTACGTTGACCTTCTGCCAGAACTCCGTTCTCTTTTTGGGAACACTATATGCTGACCGCTTTTGCAGACAGATCTGCAGCAGAATAGTGTCCTCCTCCTCCGTCAATCGGGGACCATGCACGGCCGCGGGGCCTGCATGGGAGACGGCGGCGACGGTGGGAGTGACGGGGGTGACGGGGGGGACGGCAGGGCGGACGGGGGCGATGGTGGGAGCGGCGGGGCGGACGGGGGCGACGGCGGGAGCGGCGGGGGGGACGGCGGGGTGGATGGGAGTGGCGGGGGCCGCAGTCAGGGCAGGATCAATGGGCATTAGGGCGTTGAAGGCAGACGAAGGAGGCGGTGTGACTGCAGATGACGGGTCTGACAGTCGATTAGGCTCAAAAGCGGAAGTCATGGAGTTCAATTGATCCACATGATCAATTGAATAACCTGTATAACGGTAGGGTATGAAAGACATAGTATTAGTATATAAATTTGATGTCTAACCCTCGAGTCTTCGTCACAGCATGAAGTCATAATAATCTATTAAGCTAGATCTAACTAGGCTAGTTTCATAGTGTAAATGAAGTGTTAGCGGTTTTCACATTGTGAAAACCGCTAACACTTCAGAACCCTGTCTAGGGCCGGATTTATAAAAATCCGATCCACTAAACCTATCCTAGAAGTGTAAATAATTATTTACACTTTGCAAAAGTTCTCTACTACGCAAGCGATGCAATCAAAGGTTCTGTGGCTGCCGAAGTCGTGGGCGACGCATCACCTGAGGTTAAAAACGACGTTTCTTCGCGCTTCACCATTGGACCTACGACAAACGAAGGGTTTTGGAGCAAAGAGCGCTCGGAGATTGATATCGATCGGGGTCCATGTACGTCGAAAGAATCTCTGCTGGGGATTTATTCACTCACGTAGCTGACTAGGGAAGAACCCGCACGATTATATCTCTGCAATCGCACATCGAGAAATCGCGTGGATCAATCGTTATGCCATGCCAAAAGCTGCCGACGATCCACTTGCGACTTCTGCCGCGCAAAACACACCTAGTGAGCACGTCGCTCTTCTGGAAAAGTATCTCAAGGTCACTCCATATCTCCCGCCGAAAGAGCCAGATCTTGTAGCTTCCACTCTATGGCACAGGGACTTGCATTCAGGAAACATCTTCATCGAACAGAACCGCATCACAAGTATCATCGATTGGCAGGGTGCCTGGGCTGGCCCGTTGTTTATACAGGCTCGCCCTCCGCAGCTTGTGGATTACCACGGTGAAGTGATCTTGAAGTTTCCGGAAAACTTTAAAGATCTGGGAGATGATGAAAAGAAAAAGCTGAGAAGGCAGGTTGCAAGTTCTATCATCCTTCACCTCTATGCAATCTACACCGCAAAGGAAAATCCACGCTTGAGTAAAGTGTTTCATGGTGACCACGGGCGGACCAGGACTCGGCCAACTGCTTTTGCTGGTTACACTTGGGCCGATGATATCCTTCCATTTCGAGAGTCGTTGATCAGAGTGGAAAGGTATGGCCATTACATTTTCTTTTCCCCTTTCAAATATTTTGATTCGACAAAACATCGTACCTTTATTAATCGCAATGCAGGTACTGGGAGGAACTAGGCATTGATGCTCCGTGCCCTATACATTTCACCGAAGACGAATTGCAGTCCCACTTAAACGATGGAGAAGGGTGGAACGAAGTTCAAGATTTCTGGGACGCGGTTGCGGGATTTGTGGCCCGAGACGGCTGGACGCATGTAGACACGTACGATAACGCTCTTGCTCTCTTCTCCGAGCTCAGAGAAAGCAGCTTGAAGGATTTGAAGGGCAAGGTCAAGGGAGTCTTTGAGGAACACACGCGTTGGTTTGATAAGTCAACTTGACATGTTAAAACGGCATGAATGACGAATGGACGACGGAAGAACTGTTCACATCAGACCATAGATATGGTTTATCTTGAAAAGTACGATATCAGTCATGAGTCACCGCAGGATATCTAGTCCACAACGGAACAAGAGCGGTAATGATAGAAGTACAGACGCGCTCCAAATACTTGGAGAACGGAACCAGCTGACCTTAAGACAGGAAGAAATCCGCCAACAACATAGCTCCGGCCTCCTCTCCTTCAGCACCAAAACCTTTGGTCGCCAACTACCGCAGAGTCCGGTGGAGGCTCTGCTGGGAGCCCCTATGAAAGACGACATGGAAGCGCACATGCGACATCGGCGCAGCGCACCCCGCCCGGCCAACAGGCGCTGAAGATCCGCGGCGGCTACAAGAATGGGAAAGCTCATTAGCGATGCACATCCACACCGAGAGGATCGGACCGAAGTGGGCTCCTCCATTTGCGCAGGGTCGCAGGCCTCAACGCGCCAGACTGTGAACGTGGGTGGATACGATAAACAGCAAAAAACACACTAATTCACTGCCGAACGTGGGCACATGCTTGCTTAGCAATGACGGAAAACACACGGAACTACCAGACCATCAACTCCACTGCCAGGGGCCGAAAGGCGACAACGAGGATGCGAATGGACACGGGTCTCCTAGGAATCTGAATTAACAAAAAACCTTCTCCACAGCAAGGTGTATGCGGCGAACACGGACACAGTATATAGTGCAGCGAGGGTGTGACGCAGATATGACGCAGATATAATGCCAGCGAGATGGTAGCGGGTTGTTATTTCCCCAGAGGGTTTTCCTAACCGTAGTGACACTTTGATACTTTCCTGGCAAAAATCGACGATGCCGATGTCGCAAGACTGTATGATGATAACAAGGGTAAAAGAATAACATACCCTGGAAACCTCCCGAAAGGAGTAGTGTAAGAATACTACCTTGTCCTGCACACACATCGTGATGACTGGTAACCTCGATGTCACCGCCTTGTCGTCCCTAATCACGTTGTCTATACCTTGACCATTTCATTGTGCCCAAACCCAGTTGCCTCACCGTCCTCAACGCCTCCGCTGCCTCTGCTGTCCTCCACTGTTGTTGCCTTCGAACTGTCACAGAGAGCTGTGTGGTGGACGACATGATTGTGGGACAACAAGTGTGACAGCGAGGACGACAGCGAGGGCGACAGCGAGGGTTGCAGCGAGGGTGACAGCGAGGTGGGAATGTCTAGGAAACAGAGCCGGCAGGTGTTCCGAATAAGCAGCGCGCATAGTGTTCTTCTTAGACGCTGCAGGGTAGAATATTCTTTTCTTAAGGTAACGGGATATCCGATTCTTTTACCCCAATAACAATAATATCAATAATGATAATACATTCGCAGTCTTGAGAACAAAGCGGATATGAGAGAAGGGGAGTGTACTTGAGCCCTGAATCCGGCTCGCCTTGGATCGCGCTGAGATTGCACCGCACTGTGGTCGATGCGTGCCGTCTAGGACGTCGCCATGATGTAGAGATACGCAGAAGCCGAGTGCCGCGTTGGTCATTACGATGGAGAGGGTGCTGGATTCGTCGAGGGTTTCTTCCGTCAATGGAGGATGAACGGGTCGGGGAACGACCAAAGCAGCCGATAAGTTTGCGGCACAGGCTGATAGAGAGCGTAACCGCGGCACATCTTATTATAGATAGAGTCAGAAACGGTAAGACTTTCGAGTCTACGGACATGGTAGGACGCCTTTGGGTGAAAAGACATGTGCTGGTTATGGCGGAGGTAGAGCTTGAGCAATCGTGCAATATATAAAGCGAAAGGCAGAGAAACATATGCACGTCCAACCCTCCGGGGGAAGGAGGGACCAATTACCCGTGTATGGGCGAGAGGTAGTAAATTCGAAGAGAAGTAGGGTACAGATCAGCACAGAGCAAAACTCGTGAAGAGACGTATGTATCGTCTGGGCAAGGGTAAGGGTCCAACGCAATTGACCACGCCTACCAAAAACCTTAGTATAGTCGATGAGGACGCCAAAACCTCGTCATGGGCCCCTCGTCAGTGTCAGAGGGAGCAAGATGGTTGACATCTTTCTCGATACCGACCTCGTGAGAGTCCATCGCTTCCTCTTCGAGAACCTGTTCTTGCATATCTGTCTGCCGGGTCTCGTCTGTGGACTCATCCAGCCAAGATATATGACCTCGATGATGGTCCGCGGGAGACATGGTTTGGTGTCGGTACCGAGGTGAATCTCTGTGGTCTCCTGGTTGAGACTCTCTATCGCCGAGGAAGTTGTCGTCGGCCTGGACATTCTGGGGCGCGAAGTCCATGTCTTGAGAGTGCACAGGTCTTGTATGAGACGTCCCATAAGCGGTCCTCAGCTGACTATCGCCAACAGCATAGTTCGGGTCAGGGAGGCTGAAAGCACCGGGTCCCAGCGGTGTATGTCGTGAGAAGCCAAGCCAATCTGTGCTGTGACCTTCGCGAGCATGCTCGAAAGCATACAGTCTTCCAGAACCTTGTTGAGGGTTTGCATTGACATAAGCAAAGCGAGGAGATTGGTGCGGATTAGAGAGTCTCGGTCCTGCTAGGGGAGTCCTTGTATGTTGCAGCTCAAGACTTTGACGGCCGGCAATCCGGTGATCGAAAGCGGTTGCAGCATTGCGGGGAGCACGGTGCTCCGTATGCACTCCACAATTCGATGGCAATGGCTGCCGGGTACGACCTTCGATTGGATCAGCTCCAGAGACGTCTTCTAGACCCTTTGAAGAAACGTCTTCACTCAAACCCATTAGATTGGGTGGCTTCGCTGCCCTCTGCTTTGGTGATCTCGTGATGTCTTCTCCCGACCCACCGGGCAGTGTCTTCTGCTCCTCAGATTCGGCCTGAGCCGGGCGGCCTTGGCTCAGCTGGGTCTGTTTTGTAATACCTGCGATAAGTATTGAGAGCGCCTCAGGTAACCCCACAGAATCCGGTTGTTCCGGTGGCTTCGTTGCTCGCGAGGTCGGAGTATCATATCCTATCTTTGCCAGTCCGGATAAGGTAGTCTTACAAGCATCCAAGAGTGATTCCAGGTATTGCACTTGCTTTTCTGGCTCATGTCGTTGAACTGCACTTCTTCCGGCATCGTTTGGGATGACGTGGACGTCATGGCCGGTATCCGTCGTAAGTGTGACTTTCATATCCGCTAGCTGTTGCTCCCGCTCACCGTCCTTATTCTTGACCGGCTCGTGTTGCTTGTTAGGATCGTGGCACGCTTTACCTGCTTCAGTAGGAAGGGAGGCATCGACTACTGGCTGCGAGTGGGGCGGGTGTGCTGCAGTCTTGGGCTGAAGAGGGTGCGTGCTCTCTGCAGATGAGCTAGATGGGCGAGGCTTTTCATGCGAGAGTATAGTCTGCGTGTCTGGACACAACTGCCCCACCTCCACGGATGGTGCTGCGGGGTTGGAGGCAGCCGATACTACAGGAAACCCCGATGGTCGTACTATGTCCTCAGGTTGTCTCGGCCGAGTCGAATTAGATTCGATGCTACTGCTTGACCATGTATCGTCGGTGGTGGATAGGCTGGGTGTACGTTGTGTGACCTCTGACGGAGCCGCTGAGGGAGCAGCTTTCCCTATCGGACCTTGAGATTCTAGGGAAGGAAAAGGATGGGCACCACGATTTCCGAACCCAAGGAAGGGTTTCTCAGGAAGTTCGATTGGCGCATAGGGAGACTGTCTTTGATTCGACCTTCTCGATACAGCGCGCTTAGCATGGCCGTGTGCTTTGCCGTATGGGTATGCGGCTTCTTCACGCGCCTTGTCTTGACGGTTAATATCTCTCTCGGCCAGTACTTGCTTCCCTGCACTGAAGAATTTTGAAATTTCATCCTCGTCACCTGCAGCTTTACCCTTTTCCCTGCGCCCCTTTGTGAGGTTGTCGTTTTGCTCTTTCGACTTATCTCGGCGGTTTGCTAGAAAGCCCATTTCCGAGAAAGTAAGATCTGGCACTAATTACCACTCAGGTCAGTGGTGAGTGTAATGTTCACTGTTGTCAACTATAAGTGCAAACGATGTTACATACATCCCCGTCTGATTGGTGAGGACGCTCTGCCTCTTTGAAAGATACCGAGACCTTGTGCTGGTCGCAACTAGTAAGAGGTTGTGTCAACAGTGTCTTAAGCGTGGTCTACTCGATAACATAGAGAGGACCATACTGTGAGACGATTGGCAGAAGTCCCTCCCGGATCGTGATCATAGGCCACTCCGGCTCCAGTCTTCTTTGCGCGCTTCCGCTTGGAGGATCTCTTGACATGTTTCTGGCTATGTCTCTTCTCGTCCCTCCTACTTACCCTTGGTTCGTATCGGTCTTCGCGAGTCTTGTGCCTTGGTCTCCTCTCATACGTTTTCTCGGGCCTCTTTGGAGCGACTGCAGCAGGAGAGCTCCTCGCATCATTATCTGTGTTGGAGTCACTGTCAGGGCTAGAACAGCTAGGCTCCGGCTCTTGATGCTTGGTTCGGCCATGTGTCATCCGGACCCCCGGGGCTGTAGAGACAGCCACGGCTGGTTCTAGATAAGAACTCTCCGAAGTCGAACGGCGTCTCCGCTTGCGCCGATGATCTTCCGGCCGACCCTGATGGGTTTCCTGGCGTTCGACAGACGCGAGTCTACGAAACGGTGCCCGTAGTCCTAGGCTCTCAGCAAGGTTGGTTGCAGTATGCTTGGCTGATGATCGTTCTGCAAGGCCAAGTTAGAGCGATGTGCGAAGGTGAACGTTGTGACACTGCGGCGACGAGCCACTGGCCACTGACCAAGGCGAGAACTCACTCGATTTGTGCTCCGACCCCTTGTCTTCTCGCATTACGTTGGTGGCATTGTGTGTACTGTGCCACCCCTCCTGGTCGTTCCGTCGGTCAGTGTCCGCCCTTTGAAGCCACTCTCTGATGGCATCTCGAGGCGAGCGTTGTCCGTCGCCAGTCAATGTCATATCTGTGGACACAGCATGCAATGTCCGCTACGCAACAAATGTCTCGACTTCCACAGTCGGATCCGTGCCATCACTTGCCACAGGATGAGAATAAGGTGCATTGACGGCGGAGGTTCAGGTGTGTACACAGGCACAGTGTTGTGGTCAGTATCAGGTTGATAGAAGCGGTAATATTGCTGTTGCCCAAAGCAGTAAGAAGGCCAGGGTACCTAATCTTCTGCTATAACTACCTACATTCTATTACAGCATTCCAAGGTTGTGATATCCAGAATCCGAATGATGTATAAAGCGGGTAGGTGGCTCTATGGATCTTCCATCAAATATATGTGAAATTCTGTCCAGCTGCCACTGCCCGTGGTCAGCGACATATCTTCTGAAGATACCAGAATTAGGTAACGTCAAGGGGCCTTTCATTGCTGCTTCACGATTGTTAGCTAGACGAGTCAGCAGTGTGCGATCATATTTCTGATACAGCAGGTCAGTACCCAGGCTGCTTGAAAGTGTCCAATTTGTGCAGTTTGATAACACAGCGATGTAGCTACCTCGCGAGCACAGGGTACGACTCTCGACGGCCAACGACATCTCATAGAATGCGGAGACGAGATGACTCGGTTCGTCTTGGCGCGACAGGCATGGATATTGCAGGACGGCGGCACATGAGTACCTACATAAACCATAAAGGTACGTAGGCAGGCAGGCAGGCACTCATACATGTTCTTCGCACTGACAGCTACAAAGTGCCCCAGCTAAGACTGCAGGCTGAGCAGCAGCCGCAGCAGCAGCAGCAGAAATATAAGGTAGGTGAAGTACGGTAAGAGATGCAACAGGGAAGAATGGAAGCGATGCACTGCTCAGTGATAATTGATCAATTTTGTTCATGGACCATCTGTCGTTGGCAGTTCGTCCTTCTCTCTAAGCGAGCCGAAGCGATCTTGGATCTGGATCTGGATCTTTAATCTCGAAGAGAAAGAAGCTTCGGCGTTTTGGGAGCCAGCCGTTACGAAATGTTGTACAACATCGGCAATACTGACTGAGCATAAGGTAGGTACCGAGTAGAGCGGAGCCCAAAGCAGAGCAGTCGGTATAAAGTCTTGGACGTTTGCTGGCGACTATAGGTACTGTCAGCGAGCATGGGCGACAGTGACACCATCCTCCTTGTTAAAAGACTCGACTCCAATGCCCTCCAGCTTTTCCAAGGTACTTTATCTTCTCTATCTGATCGTCAGACTGTCCGAACTGTCAGACTGTCAGTGCAAGGTGCCATTGGATGAGAGGCACAAGTGCCGTTATCCTTCCTGCGGCCCGTCATGGCTTGTAGTTTGTGACAGTCCACGGTAACACAACTCACTGTAGTACATACCCTAAGTCTGTACGATTCAGATTACGCACTGCGACTACCTCCTAAGCTTTGTATGCAGGCATGCACGATCTGTCTCCGCCTTCAAGGTACAAGGTACTTGTACAATAGGTACGAAACGTACCTTACTACGATTCGTACAAGGTAAGGTATGCTCATGGCCGATCGATACAAGCAGGAAGCAAAGCAAGTAGAAAGGTAGAAAGGTAGAAAAGTAGAAAGGTAGAAAAGTAGAAAAGTAGAATGACAGTGTAATTCTTCTCATATAACATTTACATTTACATTTACATTAATATTGACATTTATATCTGCATTGGAATCCACATTTTGGCCCCGTGCCATCTCTTCCTTAGCTCTGCAGCAAGACGTCACAACCCTCGTCTTCCTACCTTACCTTACCTGGTACAAATACCTTTACATCTCACTCACACACATCCCTCAGAGTCGGCATTTCTCATCGCAAGCTGCCCTTGCCATTGCCTCTGCCATTGTCTCTGCCTTTGACTTACCTTGCCTTTAACCTCGTTTGTGTGGGTGAGTGTGCAATACCTTACCTACCTTAGGTAGGCGAGTGGGTGACTGCCCGGTGGTGAGTGGTGAGTGGTGACTTGTTTCCTTAGCGTCGATTTTCTTTGTGAGTGAGGGGCATAGGTACGGTAGGTATCACCAACAGAGACTTTCTTACTTTCTTACTTTCTTCTCATAAAAACCCCACCATCACCCTCAACCTCAACCTCAACCTTAACCTTTTTCTTCTCTTACCTTCCCACACCATTTCCCATCTGATCGACCGGACAGATCAGTCTCTCACTTTACTCAATCATACCGACAGACATCGATTAATAACATCAACAACAAATCGACATCGACAGGATTACCTTGAAGAAGTTCGTCTGTCGCTCTTAAAAGTTCCGTTGCGCTGCCATTTGATCCTCATCTCACCCGTTTCACATTCGCACCAACAGTCATGTCTTGCCTCAGTGTACTTTCGTTGCGTTCTACCACCTGTCCGTCCTGTGTGTTATATGTCATCGGCGACTGCGTGTATGGTGTGAGAGATTGTGGTTGAGACTCTTGCCAGACCGTTCCTTCAATAAGGCTCGACAAATACACCTCAATCCAACATGTCCAAACTCTTTATCGGGTAAGTCAACTTCAGACCAAACTCCTGCCTCCTCAGACTGTGTGTCAACTACTAACTGATGGTTGATTAGCGGCCTCGCATGGCACACCGACGACACCGCTCTCCGTACCAAGTTCGAAGAATTTGGCCAAGTCGAGGAAGCCGTAAGCTCATCAAGCTGAAGTTCCTGATCTTCATATCTGATCGGCGTGCACGTAGATCGTCGTCAAAGACCGAGACACCGGACGTAGCCGTGGTTTCGGTTTCGTCCGTTACGGCCAAGAGGCAGATGCCGATGCTGCTATCTCAGCCATGAACATGGTCGAGTGAGTCAATGTCTTCTCGACCATCTGGTCTGCGCACATCTCTTCGGGTTCTCTGACACTTGACAGGTTCGATGGTCGCCAGATTCGTGTCGACAAGGCCTCCGAGCGTGGCTCGGGTGGCGGAGGAGGCGGCGGCGGCGGCTTCGGCGGTCGCGGTGGCTACAACGCTCGTGGTGGAGGTGGAGGGTACAGCGGTGGTGGTGGCTATGGTAGGTCTCACGTTCCTCAAACATGATCTGATACTGATATCACGATACAGGCGGTGGTGGCGGTGGGTATGATCAAGGTCGCTCCGGTGGTGGCAGTAAGCAAACCCAAGACACCCATTATCATTGCTGCTGGTAGCATGTTGACAACTTCTAGGCTATGGTGGCGGCGGGCAACATTACTCTGGTGGCGGTCAGCCCTACGGTGGCGGAGGTGGAGGAAACTCCGGCGGTTATGACAACCAGGGAGGCTCTTCCGGCGGCGGCCGCCAGGGCGGCTGGTAATTCAACTCAGACGAGATTCCAACATAGCCCGGGATCTGCACGAAAAAGTCCACGATTGATCGGAAACAGAACGATACGGCTCTAGACGGATGGCGGCGGATGGTTGACGGCGTGCAGATTGTGTTAAAAGTTCAGACACCGGGTTACCGCCAGGGACACGATCGTAGCGATGGTAATCCGGTCGACGGCAGTTACACACCATCTCCTCTTTTGATACCTTGATGTGGCTATTAATCTCAGCTCTTCCCAGCATAGACTCGGGCGTGGAGGATTCTTACCATTGGATTTGATACCAACTCTTTTGTCATCACACCTCCTCACCTTTCACCATGTCAACTCAGTTTCCTCTCCTTGCGCACAACACTACACATCTTCCTGCTTCACAATTCTCACTCGTCCTCGGATCCGCTTGATTGGCAATGTCACGTCACGTCAGGTGCTGGGCTTCACCCTCGCCTTCAGATAGCTTGCGGCCTGCAAGGGTCATGGTGTGTTGCAAACGAAAATAATGAGATGAGCTTGTCACTATGGAAGCTCCTCCACCTCTTCTTGTTCGTCTGTGCTCCCGACCTTGCTGAGCTCCAGATTGACAGCTTCTGCCGCTTTGGTATCGCCTCCGGCCACACCAACACCGTTCCCCATCTGATACGTATGCTTCTCTTCGATCACCTTGACCCTCGCCACCAGATCTTCCACATGCTTGTCACCGCTCCCTTTGTCCAAGTCCTGTAGTGCTTTTCCCAGCATGAAGAGGTACTCCTTGTTCTCTCCGCTCGGCCCTCGGCTCTTCCATATATGCTCCGCAAGCTTCTGAGGATCCTGCGGTCCTACGAACTGGTCATTGCTGGGAAGTCCAATGTAAACCATACACCTGACCGGTGGCAGGGACGGATCCGCCGGATGGATGTCCGTGTAGCGAATGCTATACCCGTTGATTTCACGTATGTCGAGGTAAGCTTTGACTTCGGCAATGTGAGGGCGTTTTATTCGATAAGCGGTGCCCCACACACGATCTTCCGCGGCTGCATGCTATGCGAATTCAAATGTAAGAGTTTGAATGGCTCGCATGGAGCGCAGTTGGGAAATACCTCGTCTCCCAACGTACTCCAGAACGACCGCTCGATGAGGGTAACGACTCTCCCAGGCGCTTCCGGCGTACCTCTATGGTCCTGGCTGCAATTGAATTCAGTGATCTGAATGGAAACAAGGCAAGCAAGTCCCTGACCTGGCCTATTTCATATCTCAGTCCCACTCCGCACACCGGACTGACAGGCTTCACATACCTGCCAGAAACGGCGCACATAGCCTTCAATGTATCCCGGCACGCGTCGATCTGCCCAGCGTCCCCATTTCAGCATGTATAGCAAACTGAGCTCTTCGTAGTCAGAAGGTACCGTAATGAGGTGGAGGTTTCCATATCAGACTCCTTCTCTTGTGCATTAGTAGGCGTTGTGTTACCGGTCTTGACGGTCACGCAAGATATACCCATAACCAAATAGCCAAAACTCCCCTGCATCTCCAGCATTATTCGTCTCGGTCACTTCTTCGGCTGTCTGGTGGGTTGCGCACATGATGTTCTCGAACGAGGGGGCTCTTCAGGGGAGATCTGAATCTACAAGAGCATCCCTGCGAGGGCGGAAGCTAAGCGTCATTCCCCCTACCTACCGGCTGAACCAGCTCTAGACCCAACCCCACTACAACGATACCAACTACTCTAGCTTCACTTTGCAATTGACGTTTCACAAAGCGATCATTAAACTAAAGGAGGCTGTTTGCTTATTGACCTTTACTGCAAGATAAGCTCAAGGTCGAGGAAACGACAGCAAACTTACTCACCCCGGCTGACCTACGCAAACAACCACATCAGCCAACGGGGCTCAGCCGCATAGGCTGCGGCACGCCTTCATAACATCGAGACAAGGCCCTTCTCGGGGACAGAATTGTTCAAGAAGCTCTCACCAGACAACATGGCGTATAACAGCGGGTACGATCCCGATGCGTTGCCGGCGTAAGTAGCAAACCCGACGAACGTCGCACCGAGAGATGCGCCAACTTTACCATGTGTTTGGAATCTTGCTTACACACAATCTTTAGGCACGCCGAGCCGGAGCAGGTATTGACATCAAAGTCTTGCACCTCATTCCTATCCCGATCCACTGAACGTTCTCCCCAACAGGCAGCTCAGATGCTCTCCGGCTACCAGTCTCGCAACCCCGCCGCGCCAACCCGACTCTCCCCGAGCTCACAAGCATCACCCTACCAACAGCCCCCAACATCCTACCAAAACAAACCCCCACCGCGAAAACCACCACAGCCCGCCCCAAGTCCGACCTACGCACGACCCTACCACGACGCCTACCCACCCCCCGTTAACCACACCGGCCGCCGGCCCTCCCCCAGCAGCAGTTACAACAACAACAACACCACCTTCAACTACGGCAACTCGCCGCCGCCCACCAACTACGGCTTCGGCCCGCGGCCCACGGACCCGCACAACCGGCCGCCACCATCCTCGCGGCCACCGCCGACACCGGCGCCCGGGCCCAGCGGAGGGAGAGGAGGGATGGACGAAGACGCCTCGCTGTTCGCCCTTTTCCAGGCCGTCGACAAGGAAGGCCGCGGCCAGCTGACGGAGCGCGAGCTCGGCAGCGCACTCGTCAACGGCGACTTCACCAGCTTCGACCCTTACACGGTGCGCATGATGATCCGCATGTTCGACACGGACCGCTCGGGTACTATTGCCTTTGCTGAGTTCCGGTACGTACGCAAGCACGCCTCACCCCTTCTTGTGCTGTCTTTCCACCCTCCAAGCCCGTCAAGCAAAGCAAACAAAACAAAACCAACCCAACCCAAACAAAACCGCCCAGCCCAGCGGAAACGCACGCTAACTGTCCCCCCCCCTCAACAGCAACCTCTGGGCCTTCCTCGCCTCGTGGCGCACCCTCTTCGACCGCTTCGACGCCGACGCCAGCGGCACCATCAGCCTTTCCGAGTTCAGCCACGCCCTCGTCGCCTTCGGCTACACCCTGTCCGCCCCCTTCGTCGCCCTGCTCTTCCGCACCTACGACAAGCGCGCCGAGGGCGCCATGGGCTTCGACCTCTTCGTCCAGTCCTGCATCTCCCTCAAGCGCATGACCGATGTCTTTAAGCGCTATGATGATGATCGCGATGGGTTCGTTACTTTGAGCTTTGAGGAGTTTTTGTCGGGTGAGTGTGGATGGTTCCTTTAGTTTTATTATTTGCGGGGGTTTCGGGCGGGGCGGGGGAGAGGTGAGGGGAGGGGAGGGTCAAGGGAGGCGGGCTTGGTGTGCTCGGGGTTGGGATCGTGTCGCTGACTTGTGGCCTGTGTTGGTGCAGAGATCTTACGGCAGCGGTGACCTTCACTAGCTCGGAGCTTCCCGTATAAGTACGTGCATTCCAGTGGCCGCTCGCGTCCCGGGTGAGAATGGAGAGAGCTGCGGTCTCACTGTATCCGCGCATCGAAGCTTGGCTAGTGGGATGGATGGATGGATGGATGGATGGATGGATGGAAAAGGCTTAGGTATGTCTCATGGAAACTACAGGACGCATTGAGTATATACAGATGAGCCTTCTATCAAGAACAAAGATACCCCCCCTTGCCACTTCCATGCCTGCAAACCTGGCCTTTACTTTCAACGCTGCCAGTGCCGGAATTGAGAGAACACCACGCATATGCGTACCGTACCTATGAGCAGATCCCACCCGCGGATGCCCGCTGCGCTGGACCAGTGCCCCGAGCCCGAAAACACCAAACCCGTTCCCAGGTCAACTCCCGTCTTGAGTGTTGAACAATGCCATGCACGCTCTATTAAAACCGACCGGACCCGAATCAAACCTCCTCCTTCCCCCCACCGCGCTCCCTCGCCCTCTCCGCCCTCCTCGCCGCATCCCCACTCTTCCTCTCCCTCCTCCCCTTCTCCTGCTCCTCCAACCCCGTCCGCGTAACCTCATGCGTCTTACTGAGCGTCTGCTTCCCTATCGCCGCCGACACCGCCAGCCCGAACGCGCCGACGCACACGTACAGGATCCACATGGTGCGCAGACTATCCGTGTACGCCTGGGTCGCGACCGCCCTCTGCGCGGGCGGCAGCGACGCGACGATAGCGGTGTTGGCACCCGCCGAGCCGCCACCCAGGGCATCGGCGACGCGGGGGCCGAGGGCGGCCTGGAGCGCGGCACGGTGCTTCTGCATGCCGTTCTGGAAGACGACGCCGCCGATGACGACGGAGACGGAGGTGGCGAGGTTGCGGACGAAGCCGAAGGTGGCGGTGGCGGTGGCGATGTCCTTGGGAGCGACGAGGGACTGGAGGGCGATGAGGGGGGATTGGAAGTTCGGGCCGACGCCGACGCCGGCGATGATCTGGAAGATGACGATGCGGGCCCAGGACGGGTAGGCGGGGAGGTCGATAAAGAGGCCGAAGCCGAGGGTCATGAGCGCCATGCCGGCCCAGATGGCGGGGAGGTACTGGCCGGTCTTGCGGATGAAGATGCCGACGGCGGCGGACATGAAGGAGAGGGAGAGGACGAAGGGAAAGAGGTAGAGGCCCGAGCGGAGCGGGGAGGCGCCGAGCACGGCTTGGAAGTAGAGCGGGAGGAAGTAGGAGCCGCTGATGAAGACGAAGCCGTGGCAGAAGCAGACGACGAGGGCGGCGATGTTGGAGAGTCGTGTGAAAAGGCGGAGCGGCATGACCGGGTAGCGGGCGATTTTCCACTCGTTCAGGAAGAAGAGGCCCCAGATCACGATGCCGAAGATGATGAGGCACACGACGGTGGCGGAGTTCCAGGCGTATTGCACGCCGCCGAATTCGAGCCCGATGAGGAACATGACGGTGCCGCCGACGATGGTGATGGAGCCGAGCCAGTCGATGGCTTTGAGGCCGGCGAGGATGGGGGTCTTGGGGGTTTCGATGTCGAGGAAGAAGAAGAGAATGACGAAGGCGAGGCCGTCACAGGGTACTAGATTGTCAATCAGGATAGGACTGTGCCAAATAGAGAGAGGTCTGTTTAGGACATACGGTTGATATAGAAGCACCATCGCCAAGACACACGCTCGGTAAAGACTCCGCCCAGAACAGGTCCAAGAGCACTTGCCAACGCCCATACCATACCGATGATACCGAAATACGTGCCGCGAGATCTGTCACCGCAAGTCAGCATTCGAAAGCTCTTTGTGAGTCGGTCCTGCAGGGAATGATTTGCGCGACCCACCTGATACTGAACAAATCACTGATGCAGATATTCACCAAGATTATCAATCCACCGCCTCCAATCCCCTGTATAACTCGGCCCGCCAACAACATCTTGATGCTGCTCGCAATCGCACAGATCAAGCTCCCCACGAGAAACACGATGTTGGCCACCAGCAGGACCGGCTTGCGTCCAAAAATGTCGCTGATCTTCCCCCACGTCGGAGTCGACGCGGCAGCTGCCAGCAAATAGGCGGATCCGACCCAGGTATAGTCTGCCTGCGAAGCTTGGAAATGTGCCACGATGGTAGGGAGGGCGGTCGTGACGATTGTCTGTGGCACACAATGTCGGCTTTCGCAGAGAGAGATTCTGGAACCATTGAGCTCACCATGTCTAAAGCGGCCAGGAAAACAGCCAGCTAGATCTCAGTGTCAGCAAACAGAGTCCCCGCAACTGCGCATCTCCCTCCTCCCACACGGGCTTGTCGGCCACTGACCGCTAGAGGGAACATGAGGAGAAAGGTCTTGGTAGGGCTGCGGTGCTCCTCGGGGGTCTTCTCCTGCTCGGGAGGGACAACGACCGTCTCGGAAGAGGCTGATGTTGATGTGCCAGGGGCAGCATCGGCTTTCTCGGGATCGGTCTGTCGTGTCGAAGGCATGGTGGCGACCGCACCGGCACCGGCCTCGGCTTCTGCTTCTAGCTGTTCGGCTGCAGAAGGCATTGCAGCGTCCTCATTCCTCAACGTCGCCATTATACGGATCGCGCAATGGAACAATCGCCCGAGTGCGCAGTGTGAGAAAAGTTCGCTGAAAGTGAACAATGAAAGTCAATGAAAGGCTTGTGTAGTGAACGACAAGGTTATGAAGGGAGGCAAAGGGAGGATGTCATGTTTGCCTGGATCAAGGTACAAATATACACGACGGGAGGACTCCATTATTGACCTCGGTGCTTCGGGCTTAACTAACGTTTTCTCCATCTCCCTCAACGTGGATGAGAAATAGCAATCGATGAGGTAATCGTACCTCGTTAGCGTCCTCGGTCCACATCTCACAGAGAAACCGCCACTTCCTCCACATCAACAGGTTAGATACTTTTACTCTACCAGTGCTTCTTTCAACGTATTGAAATACTAAACTCAGAATGACCTACCTTAGATCTGACCAAGCCTTGAAGGTATCACAGTACATGTTCGACTCGATCTAGGAATTTCACAATCAAATAATTGACAATTGACTAAAATATCGAGCCGTTGTCGGATGGTCTAAAGTGACCTGTGCCTGTGAATTTGGAACCATGGCAGATAGATGGCAATAGTAATCAGATAAAAGCTCCTAAATCGTAACCGTTCATGATGCACGCAAGTGCAAAGAATCAGAAGTGTGATACAGTAAAGTATGACGTTGAAGCGAGCGTCGCCCTTGGGGTATTGGGACATTGAATGTAAAATGGCAGAAACGATAAAACTCCGACTCCCGTGCTCCTCCGCCGTTATCGTGACACGTCCTCGTCAGGTCTTGACCCGTTTGATGCTGCTGCCGCTGATCTCCTGCCCACCCTCGCCCTCGGGGCTCTTCCTCTTCCGCTCGCCGTCCTCGTCTCGCAAGAAGCTGGGCCCGGTGCTGACCACTGGCGTCTGAAAGTTGAGGGGACTGGGCAGCATGTTGCTGTCTCCGCCCGGTCTCCCAAAACCCCAGTCGGGGTAGAAGGAAGATGGTGACGGCAAGAGTCCGTCGGCCACGAAGCGAGAGGGAAGGGCAGACATGGGCGTCTCGATGTTGTTGTTATTGGCATAAGCGTTGTTGTTCTGGTTGCCGGTGCTCGTGGGTGGCGGCGGCCTGGCGAAAGGATTCGGTGGGCCTTGCGCCCCAGCACTGAGCAAGGCACTGGCGCTGGGTGACGGTGGTGGGAGAACGACTCCTGACGAGTGACTGGCCTCCGTGCTCCCCTTGGCTGGTGTTCCACCGGTCGTATCTCCTGATTCGCGGGGCGAAGACTCCGCCGTGGCACTTCCGCCGTCGGATTGCTCGCTCGGGATCTGTACCTTCAATTGAGGTCGTTTGGCCCCGAGCTGTGCACTGTTGGTGCGGGATGGTGCGGCATAGTCCGAAAGGGAAGAGATGGACTGGTTTCGCTGCGATTGGCTCGCTCCTCGCTGAGGCTTCGGTGTGGGTGCCGTGGCAGCGGTGACGTTGTTCCGCTGTACACTGCCAACATCAACGGATTGCGCCATGCTGTTATTTTCAGACTTGACGACCGTATGGCTCCTTGGTGGCTCTGCAGTCATGGTCCCGATGCCCCAGCTGTGTTGAGCCAGTAGCGATCGATTGTCTTCGATCGGAGTGAAGATACTCTTGGATTTCACATTCATGGGTCTTGGCTGCTGGAGTGATTGCTCTTGAGGTGGTTGTTCCGCATGAGTTTGTGGCGGGGACGAATCAGGTAGACCGTGCTGGGGCCGCTCTTGCTGGGGAAACGCCGGGGGCATGGATTGCCTTCTTTGTTCTTGCAAATACGCATGCTGCATTTGAGGCTGTTGCGACGGATGGTGAGGCGCCGTATGGGCAGGATATTGGAAAAAGGGTGCTTGCCCTGGTTGTGGGGCTTGGGGTGGCGCTGCCATACTATGAGGGTTATAGATGGGCGGGTTCGGCATGTAAGCGAATCCATTCTGAGTGCGTGGAGGTTGCGACACTTGAGGAAGATGCTGTGGTACTAGGGAGCTGGTGCGACGAACGTTGTTCCTGGACGACGGTCGAGAATCATTCTGCGGCTGAGGGGTGTGCTGGCGATGGGGAAATGGTACACCATTGGATATTGGTGGGGAGGCCGACGGCGCGTGATGGTTGATATGTTGATAGCCAGGTTGGTGTTGTAGATGGGGAGGAATCAAAGGAGCGTCATGCGAGAGTTGTTCCTCGGGTGGTGTGGTGCCCACGTCGTCGTCGTCATCGTCGTCCAAATCGCGCTTGCCACTGAAATCGGCGGGTCCCTTATGCTCGTGGGCTTGACCGTACTGCAAAAAAGTCAGTGCTCTTCACCGAGTTGAATCGCGCGTTATGCAGGAACATACGTATTGATGGCGCCCGATTGTTTCGTTGATATCACCAGAGGAGAACTCGTATAACTTTTTGTTATGTCCGAAGATGATAACCGCTACATCGACCGAACACAGGACAGAAAGCTCGTGCGCCTTCTTGAAGAGACCGCTTTTGCGCTTGAGGAAGGTTCTGATACCATCACATATCAGTATACGGTCGAGTATTTGGTGTGGTGGTGTACGTGTAAGGGGTGTTGGAGGAGCACTTACACGGAACGGTTCCTGTCGTCCTTGATCGCCTTGATCTCGATCTTCCTGCGACCCATAATCGCGTCTGCTGGAGCAGATGCGCGCGGGTACCGTCAAGCTTTGCTTCGAGGGGTCGGTCAATGGAGTGTCCGAGCTGGGGCAAATTGGGCCACCGCCACGGAAGGGTCAAGGATACACGATCGACGCTCCCAAATCGTTGTAAGGCAGGTAGATCGCTTTGTCTGAAACAGGAGCCGGATAGCAACCGCCGCACTGTTTCTTCTTCTTCCAGCGGGGGTCGTGATGATGATATACTTCGATACAAGTCGCGCTTGTGGTAGATGCGACAATCCTTTGGTCTACCGAGATGAGAGCTTAGCTGCTTGAAGTTCTAAATATATCACTGCTGGACGGTTTGAAAGTTGCAGAGTCAATATTTAATGGGGTGGGGGGGGGTTTGGAAGAACAGCCAAGCGCCAGAAAGACAGGCTAAGACGAATCGTGCATAATTAGGGTACAATTGGTCCATAAATGTCTATTTTAAGGTCCTTTCTTGTTTCGACCCCAGAGCAAATTAGCTTTTGAACTTGAGTCTTACCCTGAATGAGGTATTTGTAACCATTCTAAATACCGGTTTCGACTGTGTGATTCAATGCATACAAAGCATCTTACATAGCCTTGAGTAAACAGGCGCGTGAATCAAAGATGTAGTAAGAACCGCTTGACAGAGGTCGAATACCTAAGGTATCTGATTCTATGAGTAAGGTAAGGAGTATCTACAGTACCTACTTTGGTATTACCTACTATAACATCTTGTTCATACATCAAGAACGGCCGAGGGATCGAGGTTGATGGTATTGATCTTTGCGGAGTAGCTCGAACGCCCGTACGCCGTGTGATTCCAGCATATTGAACGAACCAGGGAGAAATGCACGATGCCAGTCTCACATCATGAGCCGGTTGCCTTGCGAGAGGAAGGCTGATGTTGCGTCTACCGTTCGAAGTGTAAGGTAAGGTAAGATGCTTTGTGGCTCAGGCGCTTACAGGACCGCGAGATCAGAGTTTGGGTTCCCACGTGGAAGGAACGCAAAGGCGAGCTATTTTTGGATACAGGAATCCGCTTCCTTTCCCCGCGTTTACAACCTTGAGGTGCCTTAACTTTTTCCTCCAGGTATTAATCATCTTGTTTTCAAGAGGCTGTTATACCTTTCTATGAGATAGAACGCTGCGCCTCTCCTCTGGATAGCAGGCCTGACCTTGGTACAACTGAACAATCTAACTCAGATGGATGAAGCTATTATCAGCGCCAAGGTGGGGGTGAAGTCGTCGTGCTTTTACACAGCCTTAGTTTAACTTCATCTGCGCGCGTCAATAATGCTCATGGAGCTTTACATGCGGCTCGGCTGACCCATCATAACGAGGTCAAGATACTCAGTACCGTACGAGAGTGAAGAGGCAGGTCCTGCTGACCTTCCCAGGCGTCCAAGCTGAGATGTGCTCGCTCCCTATCGACCGGTACTCTGTACATGTGGATATCACATCTTTTGAGCATCGTGGCCCCAGTTCTTCAACGACTTGTAGCTCTTGCTGTTGGTGTCGTGTTTGGCCTTCTCCTCTTGCGCCAGATGTCTCTTGCAGTAAGCGACCACCTTGCGCATGTGCGCGATGTCCTCCTCCTCATAGCCCTGGGGGGTCTTTCGAGGGATTCTTGTTCAAGATCTCGATGATCTTGCCGCCACTGTCCGAGTGTCAGGACCTCCTTTCACCCTGCATCAAGTCCACGACCCGTCCAAAGGAAGATCGTACCTTTCGTGCCCGACCGTTTCGCCGGAACCGTCATCCTTAGTCCACCCTGAGCCCTGTGACTGCTCTCCTTTCAGCCATCCCTCCAATTCCTTCGCCGACATGTTGACGAGTTCATTGAATTCCCTAGGAACGGCAATTGAGTGTCAACTGTGGAGGAAGGGGTGTTGGCGCACACACTCACTCAATAACGGTTTCCTTGTCCTTGACCATTGTTGCTATTGTTCCCAACGATTTTGAGTACGATTTGAGATAGTTGTCGGTGCTACCGCTTGTCTGTCAGTAGATGCTAGGTAGGTATATCAATTCATTGAGGCGATTGCGTTTGGGCCTGAGTTACGGCACAATTGAGCCGCACGACTACGACGTCATGACTTGTCCGACTTGAGGTATAATCCGACTGCTCTCCCGCAGGCGTCTATTACGTTCAGATGGTCAAGCCGCGCCGACTTTGATGGGAATGTATGGAGAGAATGGGCGTGAAACATTCAACACGATGCGATCTATTGTAGGGTTTTCAAAGTGCTAGAGCACCTCAAAGACAGTCACTTGGAGAACCGCTTGTTCCGGGGATCCCTTGCACGGTTTTATCTAGCTACAGTAGCCTCGTACTAAGCTTCAATTTCGATCTCCTGCAGCGACTCCTTGGAGAATTTTAGTTCCCGGTTTACACTGGTCGCTCTGATAAAGAAGGTCTATTTCATTGGAGCACTGAAGGAAGGAATCTGCAGGTTGGAGATTGGAGCGTCGCGGACAATCGCTCGGGACGGTAGCATAGATGTCTAGTGATACACTTTGAACTGAATGTCTAATAATCTTATGATAGTAATGTAATCTATGCAGCGAGGTCTTCATGCAGCGAGACCTCTGAGCAAGGCCCCTATAAAGCAAGGCCTCTATGTAAGGCCTTTGAGCGAGGGTCCTATAAGCGGGGCCTTTACGTGAGGCCTCTGAGCGAGGCCCTATGAAGCAAGGCCTCGCTGTGTAGAGGCCTCACTACACAGGGGTCTCGTTCTTAAGGGCCGAGGGGCCTTCCCCAGGGACCTCACTACATAGAGGCCTTGCTTCATAGGGGCCTCGCTCAGAGGCCTTACTTTATAGGGGCCTTGCTCAAAGGTCTTGCTCCACACCTAAGGTAAGTAGAGGTCTCGCTCATCGGGCCTCGCTGCATGAAGACGTCCCTGCATAGATTTACATTACTATCAAAAGACTATTAGACATTCAGTTTAGAGCCTATTATTAAAACATAGATCAGTGAGTGGATGATTCTTTTCTCTCAATTTTCATTTTTGACTGTCTGTACGAACCGTATCTCGCTGCTACTCGGAAAACTCGGTCGTGCCACATCCAATCTTCACCAACGGCTTTCCGAAGCGGATAGGTTTCTCGTCCGAGGCGGCGTTGCAACCAAAGGTTCTTCTATTACCTACTGTTCGCATCAGGACCCGAAGCGCATGTTTAGCGCCGCCTTCTGCCACGGCATGTGTCGCTTTGAACAATCCAATCTCCTCCTTTTGGTGATTGGGAAGACGGATTCAGGTGGCTTGACGGTCATCAATGGCCGTCGGAGCCTGTCAGCGGCGACAGAACCTCAGCCCTCATTTCCCGGGTACTGGTCTAGACGAAGCGAGAGGTTGAGCAACCTTGCCAGCGAAGCGGCGTTCGGGAGTTTAAAAGTTTACGACTCACCTCATATGCAGTAGCAACAAACTGTCTTTGCAGATTAGGACCAATACGGCACGATGATGAAAGAGACAAAGGTACAAGGAAAGAAAGAATAGATTATCTTCGAATATTGAAGGGCCGTGATGGATGCCTTCGATACTCATCAACATGAACATAAAGGCATCTGTTTAAAGGAGGACAAATTTTGTACGTTACTGCTGGAAAAGCTACTGTAGGTCGGTGGGAACTGCAGCGGAGAGATTGGGGCAACTTTCGGTTGGCTGCATGATAACGCGCCTTAGCACAGAGAACGGGGGTCTTGTGGGTTCTCCTTGCCCCTGACGGGACGAAACGTTCTCTGGTGGGACCATACATACTCTGTACGAGTACAAACGTGCTGATAGTGTCATTATCCTTCGCTACCCCGTCATGGTTGTACAGTTGGTGAAGTACCTAGATAGAGTGAGAACAGCGACAGCGACAGTGAGAGAGCAAGAGAGAGAGAGAGAGAGAGTGATATTGTTGTAGTGGTAGTGATAGTGATGACAGTCGGGAAGTTGCACCGGTTCCGCTGTTTGTACGGCGTAGTCGCCGTCGATCTTCGATCTGCTGGCGTGGCAAATAATACAGGTGGTAATAAATGTCTTTTCATAGCAGCAAATTGGAGGTTGATGTTCAGGGTTGTTCAGGCTGCGTTGGCACTACACTCTAGTGGTACTGTACCTAAACCTTCGAGTAACAGCAGTCAGTATCCTAATGTGGTCAAGTACGAACTGGTAGTCCGTCAAAACAATATTAAATATTAAATAACTTAAGATACAAGTACACGTCCTTGCCCCAGTTCGGTCCAGCTGCTCTCCACCACACACCACACCGTGTTTTGGGCACATTATTGATGCGCTGTGAATTTCCAACTTTTTCTCTTCCTCTTTCTTTCACAAATATTCAGAACCTCTCCTTCCGGACTCAATTCTGAGCGCCGTCAATCCTCCACCTTCAAGCGATAATACAGGGAATATCAAACTACTCGTACGATTCGTACGTAGAGGTTATCTTTCTCACCGCCTTCGGCAGCTACTAGGTATCTGCCGGGCATCGTTCGTTCCTGCTCCTTATTGAAACTCGCCGTAATTTCCCATCCTTGGCAAGGAGACCTTCGCGGTCAGAGAGATCCCCTCTTTGCTGAGCAAACACCGACTGCGCCTGAGCTGGGTATTCCGATTGCCTCCGTCTATCTTCGCGCTGGTCTGGACAATTGACGAACGGCAGACGAGTCGACCGGGGTGACGGCTTGCAAATGCCCCGCTAACAACCCTCGAAATATCCATCTTTTCTTCCCCTCTGACAGACATGCCGTTCTTCTCGAGTATCTTCAAGTCCAAAGACGGCGCTGGGACGTCCTCAAAATCCAAAAAGCACGCGGTTCAGAACAGTGCTGCCCTGGTTGCGCCACCAAAGCCACGATGGGAAGATGCATGGTTGCGCAAGGATGTGGAGCCGGAGGAAGTCCACGAGCTGCTTCGTGGCTGCACGCATGAGATGAAGTCCAGAGGTGCGTAACAAATTATCCCTGGCCCTGAGCCTGACAATCTCCCTCAAGTCGGAGATAGACGTGCTGATGTCGATATCTGGGGCTTTCTCTCGCAGCTCTTGACATGCCATTCCTACTTCTACCCTTCCGACCGACCTCAGATCCAAGCGCGGCACGCACTTTTATACGCAACTACTTTGGAGGCGGCATCGACAGGAGCGGGCTACTAGAAGGGGAGCGCCTCCTACAAGAACTTCGCTTGACGGAGCCGATGGTAAGCCCGATCGTCCTTCATCATCAGGACTTATCTAACAGGGCCAGGTCTTGTGCAGTGTCATGAAATGGTGCTGGAGTAGGCTACCGGGTGGAGTGGTGACTTGGGAGGCTTATGAGCTCTTCCGAATTGGTGAACAAGGTAGTTTCCCGCAGCTTTGGCTTGCATGGCTCCGCTGAAAGTGTTCCCCAGACTCCAACATGGCACGCGACGCTTTCGCTACATTTATACCGATCAGTGTCGAGTCCGACGCACGGACGAACATCATCTTCGATTTCTTCGACCTCATGGCTGCAATTGCAGCTCACGGCAGAACAAACGGTCTAGGAGGTCGGAAGCTCTCGAGATATGCTGGTTGGTGGGCCTTCGAACATTCGGATGGTGGCAATGGCTTCGACGGTGGTTACAAATCTTGGGCATGGTGCGCAGTTGAACCCCTGTTCTGGTGCAAGCGTGTACTAACAAAGCTTCAAGTGCTGCGGATGCTACGAGTCACTTATTCTTCGCCTATCTCCGTTCCCTGAGCCCCGAATCGGTCCGAGGAATAAACGGGATTTCGGCGCTGCCTCTATCGTTGCAGGCTCTTGCGCAGGAGACCGAGTACCCTCCCGAAATGCCTGAAATCCTGCAGACCAAGACCACGAAAGTGGCCATGATCGTGGACTCGGTCTCGCCAACACCGTTCGCCCTGCTGAGACGTGCTAAGCATTTCGAGTATCGAGATGACGATCGAGCTTTGCAACAGTTTGCGGACTTTGAAGATCCCGTCCAAGCGTTGACCGACGAATGTCGCCGGGTGCTGCAATGCATATCTTCAACCAATCAGTCACAAGTGTCAAACTCGAAAGCCTCGACGGGTCTTGTAGATGCTTCGTGGTCACGTTTTGAAGACATAGGCTTCGGCGGCTTGCTGGATGATTCCGACAATGAGGGTGAGGCACATGGCTCCGCTTTGGGAAAGAAGCGCCCTGCGCCACAAGGGCTGAGATCAACTCCGCACTCGAAGACACAGGATTATGGTCGTCCAACCACGCCTTCCTGGGCCGATTTCCTATCCTCTGGCTTTGTCGACGAAGAGGGAAGCAAAGGCCCGAAGCCGCTGTTGCTGCCGCCCGACAAGATTCTACCGCCAATCAATACAAGAGGTCAAAGTTCTCAGTCATTCAAGCGCATGGCTAACGATGAGGCAAATCTCGAGCCGGGTGAACTCGCGAGTATCAACGCAATCAACTTGGACGATTCCTTCTGGTGGGTCTGGATCACGAGTCTGGCTGGCGAGGAGCCTACGGAACGTAAAGCAGCTTTCGGACGTTGTGCTCTCATTGAGACCACAATCATTGGAGGGAAATGGCTGGTCATGGAAGAAATGGTCAAAGGTGCTGCACCAGAGCCCGAGGCAGGAGCATACATCGTAGAGAAGAAGAGCCGCTTTGGCTTCACAAAGAGGGGTCGTATGACACGACGTAAGTCCACTAATAAGAAGAACCAATTCGTGCCACCAGAGATCCCTTATGCCAGGACCAACACCAACCCAAGCTCGATCATGAGCAAAACTAGCATCGGGCCGGATCAGCATGCAAGAATCCAGGCGGCAGCAGCGGCTTTGCAGCAGAAGCAGAAGCATCAGGATAATGAGAAGGCAGGTTTACGCAGGGGCAGAGAGGATGACGCTTACTCGACGAAGACCAATAGCGTCTTCACCCTCCAACCCGTCATCATGAGCGAAGCAGCTCCGGCAATGAAGTGGGCCAACAGCTACGATAAAGAAACCGTTCGCGCGGCTTACCTCGGAAATGATCTTGCCGGCCGCGGGATGGCGGATGACATGCTCCCTCCTGGCGGACCTAGAACGAACGGCACAGGTACTAACGGCACAGCAACACCTACCTTACCAAGAAAAGAAGTAGTCACTCCTGGCAACGATTATGGGTTCCCAAGTACTATCCCTGGTATGCCTGGAACGGATTCTACCTACTCCAGTAGAGAACCCGCCCGTGAAAGGGGTCTTCCAGCTTTGCCTCGAGAGAAGCTGAGAAAGCTAGCTCCAGAAACTCCATCTGAGGAGCAGACCCCAATTGTATCTCCAGCACCGCTGCCAACACGACCCGCTCAACAGTATAACGGAGTGGCGGCGGAGGCCGCCCAGGTCCCCCTTCCCGAGCTTACACCCATGGAACAACCTAAGGGATCAGCCATGGAAAGGGAGCCCCTACGTCCATTGGATCATAATCAGGCACACACGTCAATGGATCTGGTGCCTTCAAACCCTCGACCTGCGTCTCCTAATCGAGGTGACTCGAGCGAATACCAGTCGACAAGGTTCTCCTCTGACGGCAGGTCATCTCCAGGCAATAAACTAAAGAAGCGTGCGCCCGGTGGGCTCAAGGGCTTCTTTGGCAGAAAAAGAATGGATGTCCCAGGCGTCATCGTTGCTTCAGAGTCAGATAACAATGCGGCGCTGGCTGCAGCGCGGGCCGCCGTGCAAGCCCCGCCTCTTAAACAGGCCGGCGTCACGGTTCCTCCCCAGTCAACTCTTGGTCGACGTTTCTCTACTATTCGAAAGAAGAGCTCACCGAACGCAGTACCCTTTGCACCCTCACCAGCTCCGCCGATTCATAACATTGATGACGAGCCAGAGGCCTCTAGCGCTGAGGCTACGCCTCTTGAATCACCACCTTTCGAGCCTCCCCAACGGAACTGGCACGACTCCCAGCAAAGTCTTTCTGGCATTGACACCCACGAAAAGCGCCAGGCCGAGAAAGAATTCTCATCATTCGACCAAGGCCCGCTAATCGATCAACCTGCGGTGCTACCGCAAGAGTCTCCTGATGAGCGCGGCTCTTCCGAGTTCGCGACGCCCGCCGAGACGGGGATGCACCCGGTATTGCAGGATACGGTACATGACGATGCATCGGAGAAGTCGATCGAGCTGGCGCGGGAGGTGTCCCCGCTGCAAGACCGATGGGCACAAATCCGGAAGAATGCCGCCGAACGAGCTGCAAGGCTCAGTGAGGAGCAACCCAAGCCAAGTCAGACCGGCAATGCCGACGAAGGCGATACCAGTGGCGAAGAAAGTGAGTATCTTTTCCGTGACTGGCGAGTGCGGACATTAGAACTGATTAGAACTAGCCATCGAGTCGCGCGTTGCCCGCATCAAAGCTCGTGTCGCCGAGCTTACAGGCAACATGGACGGAGCACCACCACTTGCCCCAGTCCGCCGATGATCGGGTAGTAAGGCTCACATCCTCCTGTCAACTGGCCGGAACTGGCTCCGTCCAGTGATCTCCTTGCATTTCATCACATCAAGCCAGACCACGGGCACAACAACATGCGCACATTTCAGCAGACTACTTAATCCCTTTGTTTAGAATCATTTAATTCAACGAACACGATCTTTTCTTTTGCCCTTCCGCGTCAGAATGATACCATCTCCTTTCTTGTCCGACTCGTCTTCCGCCGCGCCGACTTTCTTCTCACATCTTTCTTCAGCTGATTGCATGATTTGCCTTGCTTCGAAAGCGGGAGTTGGAGATACCACACACACGTTCTGTGTTGTTTCGTCTTCCATCCTGTGCCGTATATGAGGGATTTCATGTCCTGGGTCGATTGGCTGTCTGTTTGTATCTAGGAGCAAACATATATCCCGGAAGCAGCTCGTACCTTGTTGCGTATCAGGTCATGACTGCGCTTGAGTCAGTATCTCCTGTACCGGTCATAACATCTAAGGCAGTCGCGATCAATCTAACGTTCTACCGGCATTTGACCTCACACCCACACGTCTAAGCTTTGGCGAACTTTCACATGTCGATGTCTCGGCTGCGAGCTTGTGAGGCGCCGCGGAAGGTCTCCATAGCTGCTTAGTAATGACGAACCGTGGACCTTAAAAACCCAATGTCGTCGTCAGCGGATGTGATTCGACACTGCTTTCGAGATCGGCCTTTGTGTATTACATTAGTACTTTTTCGATTGTGTGTTTACTCAACCAAAGTACAGAGACCTTACATATGTTAAACAAAAGTGTGCACACCCTGCAAGACTCGTATCAGGGTATATATTCAACAACATATACTAGCGATAGGCAATCGATCTTCGTTTTTTGGTCTAACGAATATGTATGTACATAGATAGTACGAAGTAGTGCATAAGTTATTGGAGAAGAGAGAAGAAAATGGTCGGGGATGATGTGCTGCATGCATGTCCGAAGTCCAAGCGTCCTGTGCCTATCTGCCTCCTCCTCTCCCTTCCGACAAACCGTTGCCGCCTTCGACCGTTCTGACCCTTTTCTTCTTCCCATTCACTGACTATTGACAACACTTCTCGTTCATCGTCACTCGCTCGTCTACTTTTTTCTTTCACTCTTCGTTTCTGTCCTTTCGTGCTCGAGCGCTGGGACCAGTCACAAGCATAGGTGAGGAAAGATCTCAGCATCCCCACCGTCCAATTATTTGTTCCTGGAGGGGACACTCCATACCCGCCGAATCATATTGACACTCTCTGACATCTAAATGTAGTCCACCAGGAGCGAAACGCAGTACGAAATCAAGCCGAGATGCTCTCTTCCACCGCCATTGCCATAATCCTCGCCGGCCTCGTCGGGCTCGCCTCTCCCCAAACCATCGACCCGGCCTCCGTCCCGTTGGCCACCCGACGTAAGACGCACACCCTCCTCCGCTCCATAGGCCAAACACTAACAAGTCAACAGAGAAATGGTGCAACGACCAGCAATCCTCCTGTCCGCTCATCTGCCTCCAGCTACCAAACACCACCGCCACGACGCTCCACAACACCTGTGATGCCGTACGTCAGCCCTTACACCCACCCCCGCCCGGACATACCTTCCACCTGACTGACTGACCCGCCCAGAATACCCTAATATACAGCTGCGTCTGCAGCACCGGCCAACAACCCAACTCCTCCCAATACTCCCTTACCATCCCCTACTACACCTGCACCGAGGCCAACAACCAGTGCGTCACCAACTGCGCCGCTAATTCCGCCTGCCAGAGTGCCTGCCGTCAGGATCACCCCTGCGGCGCCCAGGACCCGCCGCGCGTGAACACGTCGTCGTCGTCGGCTTCGTCTACCATGTCGGCTACTGCTACCGGCGATGCTGCAGCGAGTTCGGGGTCTATGGTGTACACTGGCTTTGGAGGAGCGGCGGCTACTCAGACGGCGGGGAGCGGTGGCAGTGGTAGCAAGAGCGGGGCCGGCGCGCTGGCGCTCGGCGTGGGCGATGCGTACGGCGTGGGCATCGTGGCTGCGGGGTTGTTTGCTGGGTTTGCGTGGTTGGTTTGAGTCGGAACCTCCATACTCTCGCCTTCTAGAGTCCAGCCGGCGGATCCGACTCCTGGCTTATTCCTCATCATAAGGCTAATCATTGTGTTGCTATCTTTTTCTCGTTTAAGAGCGGTATCTGGGACATTCCTTTATTGTGGATTTTCGAAGCGGTCGATCCTTTCAAGCATAGCGTGGGCAGATCTCTTTTTGGCATGGTTTAGCGATCCTGATTCGTAATATCGGGTTTCCCTTCGTCAGTTGGCTTTCTGCGTTGGGGTGCTTCGCAAGGCGGGTTTGGGTAGGGATAGTAATAAAGTTGTGGCTGGAGATGCAGGCTCTCGAACACCCACACGGTCCTTTTCTCTAGAAGTCGAATGGCGATCAGACCAAGTCAGATGTGTGATAGGGAGGAAATGCTGAAAAGGCATGGAGAGCTGGAGGCTTGAATCTGTGAGCACGATCATGATCACGCACGTGATTGTCAGGTCTGCGAACAAATATACAATGATTGCTAGACCCCCTCGTTCGAATGTACCCCTCCCCAGGGCCCCTCGCCCCTGTACCTTGTCGGTGCGCAGATCAACACAGTCATTATTACCACGGCTGTATGCCCCCATCGGCGCAAGTCGTAAAGTAGTAGAACAAACAATGTTTCCGTGCCCTAATCGCTCCCGATAACAGTTGCGATAATGATCCCCAAACATTCTTGATTATCTCTTGCAACGTAACCCCGTTTGAATAACCTTCCGGATATAGATGCTCTTCCAAGCCTTCCCTCTCACATACGACCACAGACTAAGGAAAACTGGGCATCCCGTCCGCTCTGCCATACATAAGCCTTAGATCGGCGGATTAGTAGTTGGGTCGGTGACGACCAGCGAATACCTGTTGCTGTATGTTTTTGCTTTTATGGGGAGCTTTTGTAAATTCCATCTGAGATTTGAACTTTTGGAGTTTCGGTAGACCAATGATGATGTCTGTCTTTGCCTTCTCCTGCCTGATGTCCTGTGAAGGTTGTCCCCTTTGAGCCCGCACCAGCCTCCTTCCTCTCCTTCTTGTGATTCACCCTCACCCCCCTCTCATCCATGGTTTTTCCTTCCTACCCGCTATTTTTCTCTCTCATCCTTTTCTGCCCACATGATCTAGCTGACCATCTCCTCAGAAGAGATAAAAAAGAAAAGAAAAGAAGAAAGGAGAAAATAGAAGAGGAGGGAAGACGAGGCAAGAGAAGAGAAAAGAGCAGCAAAGGGGAGGAGACAATTGAGGGAGGAGCTAACGGATAATGTCTGGTCTGGTCTTGCCTTGTCTCTGTCCTGCAATCGGTGGGCACCTCCTTCACGCCAGCCCCATGAGCCAGAGGGTCCGAGAGTTGGGTGGTGAGGGAGACGGTGGTAGGTAAGGTAGGGTAGGGCAGGAAAGGGTAGGGCAGAGCGGAGTGGCTGAGGGGGGATTATGATAACCCAGGATCGGGAAGATGCACCTCTGCTGTTGAGAGGCCGATCTGTTGTTCTACACGGGAGAAGCTACGTAATTACGTCGATGTGACAGATGTGTTCTATGTTGCTTTGACATTTGTTACTATGAGCAAACACGACATTTCCCCTTCGGTCTGACACTGCTTTTTCCTAAAACAACACGTCCATTTTCCGATCATAGCCGCGGCGGATTCTTTATGTTTCAGATGTTTTGTTTCATTCGCACTCGTAACCGTAAAGAGCGTAGGTAGTTGGTTCGTCACGCAAAAAGGAGAGCAACGGGAGCAAAGTAAAGGAGCGGACCCAAAGCCAGAGCGAAACTCCCACCATCCCCACACCATCATCCCGTCCGAGCGGAATGACACCGGCTAGCCAGCCTTTCGAACACTCGAGGTCGTATTTTGCGCAAGGAGACAAAGTATGGACAAGAAGATTGGTCTTTGCTAAAGAGATTTCCGGCATCTTGTAGGCAGGGGTACCATGTATCTGATTTAGGAGGCCAGTCCTGACATCGAGTCCATCAGACACCTAAATTTGTTCGATGACTAAATCCATCCGGAGCCCATGGGAAGCAACCTGTCCTCGAAAACACCTCCGAGTAGTTCTTCAATCTCCATCATATAGTCCTCTGCACCGAACTTGATCAGACCATTGCTCGTGAGGTATTCCTCTTCGTCGTCCACCCCGGTGACATCACTAATGCCAAAGTCCTCGGCCAGCTCGTTGACCTGTTCCAGCTCTTTGCCGAAAGGATGGTTGGGTTCAGGTTTGCCGGTGAAAATCTCAAAGCTGCTGCGAGCATACGAAGTGTTGCTGAGACTGTTGGGCGGTGGTGTCATCCTGGACATAGATCGCTTGCGCGCGAGTTTTAGATGCGACTTTTTGGTGTGCGACAACGCTCGTTGAGGGACGGCTGGCACGTTCACGTCGGGAGAGTCATTGGTCTGAAGGAAAGAACTCGCGGATGAGCTGGAGCGACTTGGCGTTTGGAAGTAACGGGAGAGATGATTCGGTTCCATCGAGCCGCGAGGAGACTCGGTCACAGACCCATCGGGCGTGGTATCTGCAGTGTGAAGCGATCCCGACGAGCTGTCGGCTTCTGAGTCGGAGCTGGACGTCGAAGAGGATGAGCCATAGATATCCGGCGCGTTGTGGAGGAGAACGTTGGTAGTGGAGATCAACTCAATCGGTAAAGAGATGGTGTTTCTATCAATACTCCCGTCAGAGCGCTTGACACTGGCCATGCGAGACGGCGATGGAGATGCGATGTCGGGGCGCTTGCTACGCTTAGTGAATGCCCTGACGAGTGCCATGGTAGATGTCTGTGGTTTAGCTGGCTAAGTAGGTAGCAGCGGTTATTTGATACTAGATATTTATTTGATTTTCTTCGTAGAATCTGACGTTATATTGCGACGTCACTCTTCGATGTAGATACGCGTCTGATTCGTTGATCGATTGTGTGACCGATGTTCTTGACGTGTGCGACAGGTGATCAGGATCATACAGCCACCACAGGTGACTGTGATATGATCGCGAAAAGGTGTGATGTACTGATAGTGAACTGACTGGCAGTATTTCTCAAAAGAGGGTGTTCTGCGATGCGTAGCAGCGAAGCAAGGCTTCGGAGTCGGGTTTGCGGACGCGGTCCGGAAAGGTCGGAGGGTCCGAAAAGTGGCCGAAAGAGTGAATGTGGATGTGGATGGTGAATTTGTTTTCTCAAGTTGAGCAGGTGATATAAAAAGGAGCGAACTACCAGGTACGCAGGGGAGTAAAAGGAATGTAATGCAAGGAGTGAGAAGAGGTGGTTGAACCGATGTGAAAGATTGTGAGTTGATGATGGAGAAAAGGAATAAGAAGAGGAAGAGGAAGAGGAAGGGTGAAGGTGCTCCTACTTACTAGTACACGAACGGCGGAGCCTTTGCCTGCACTGATGCGTTGGGGTGATCCAAGCGATTTTTATCGCTTAGTCTCCCCTCACTTTCGGGTTTAATGCAGATTATATAATCCATTTAATGCTTTCACATGCCTGTTTCCCGTGCCCCGTGCTCCAGATTAAGGTAAGGGTACTCCGTAAGGTATGTAACTAAAAGAAAGTTAAGGCAGTGTGACGAATCTCATCCAATGATCAGGATTGATCTAGGCCCAAGTTTGAATGGAAGCCTAGGTACCTAGGTACGGCGTTATCTACCTTAAGGTATATCTTAGTTATGCAAAGCACATCCATATCGCATTCGGATAATGATAATGATAACTTAACTTACCTTACCATTACCTTAACAGAGCGCGGAAGGAGAAGACGGGAATCTTACCTGATTAATCTTCTCCAAATGATGGCGAGGACTTCAGGACCCCGAGTAAATCAGCGTCAGGACCCTCTCAGGATTGCTTACTGTACCTACCTTAAGTTACCAGGTAAGGTAGGTACCTAAGGTAGGTAATATCGAGACCGAAACGCGCCAATGATGGTTCTTTCTTTTCAAAGGAACAGGAGCCGATCGTTTCAGACGGGCGGCGCGGGACAGGGCCGTCACTCCTTCCCAATATCGTATCCCCGACATCGAAAACACGCCTTACGAAGCACTTATGCTACCGGCGACTACCTTAATGAGAGGGCTTCAAAAGGTTGGAGGTGCGACACGATTTTTGGTCAATATTGCATATCTCAAACCTCGGACTGGATTGGATTCCAAATTTGATTCAGGAGCGGCATGATGAGGGAAGTTCAGTACCTGCAACTCCAATGCCTTGACCGTGACAATGAAATTGGTGACTTGACCAAGTACGAATACCTCAAGGTGTCTTATTGCAGACCGGACCTTGGCATAGACGGAGGCGAACAACTTGGTAAGCTGACCCCACACGGGAGGGCTCCAGGGACGCGTCCATCATCCAAGGGCCCAGTCACTCGAAGCCTCCTTCTCCATATGACGACGTCCGAAGATGAGCATGTCATATTCTCCATGCCACCGAGGTACATGAACACTACCCAACCAGACCCTACTCTTCCATTGACTCCCATCCATTGTTCCCCTTGTCCTCTTCTCCACCCGGCTCTGCTCCTCCTTCATCCTCCGAATCGCTACTATCCTCATCCACGCCCACCAGCCTCTCTTTGACCTCACCTTCTATGGGCGCAACACGATGTGCGAAAGCTCGTCTTACTGCCGCATTGGTCGAAGTGTCCCATATCTGCACTGCACCTTTGCTTCCTGCCACTGCTAATCTAAAGCCCACTTCCTGATCGGGTGCGAATGTTGTCGAGAATACCTTTCCAACTCCCAAGTTCCTGGACACGACCATGCTGGGACCACTGGCCTGCACGTTCCACAGCTTAACCTCCTTGTCTGTCGATCCTGTCACGAGAAACCCGGGTATGACCGGGTTGACATCGAACGAGGAGACGGACTCGTCATGGGCCTGAAGCGTCCATACTGCTTTTGATGCCTCTGGTGACGGTGGTGCAGCTCGCGCATCATGGTAATGAATAATGCCACTCTCGGTCGTCACATAGAAGAAGTTAGGATCGTGAGGGTTCCACCGGACACTCTCCACATCGCTTTCAGCGCCCCATATTGGTGCTTTGGCGGCCGGAGCACGCATGTCCGCAGCGACCACCGTTCGGTCATAACTACCACTAAGAAGAACCGTTGATTCCTGAGGATGCCATGCTGTCGAGCAGACCTTGTCCGTGTGAAACGAATATGATTGTGCACACTTTGTCGTGTTGAGGTCCCAGAGCTTGACAGTCTTGTCGGCCGATGAAGAAGCCAAGAGATTGCGGTGCAGCCTGTTCGCGGCTAGAGAAAGGATGGCATCGACGTGATAATCATCATTGGCTTTTTTGGAGTTTTTCCGCTTCTTCTTCTTCTTACCTTTCTCTGCTCCCTGTTCTTCGTCGGCAAGCTCGCCTCCCTGGCCAAGGATAGCGTTAGGGTACATACAATCCACTGTATCAAGATCCCATATCTCAATATCCGGATCGAATGTGCCAACAGCTACAAAGTTTCCCTTCAGATTCCTCTCGCTTGCGTCTTTACCAACCTTGATATCCAGCCACTCCACACAAAGTGGTATGGCTGGTAGCAATATATCATGGTGTACGTAAAGATTATCCGCTTCGTCTTCATACACGTAAACCTCTAGATGTGCCACTTCATCCTCTACCTTCGCGGCCACCACTAGATTATCGGTCGCTAATATCTGTAGCTCTTCCCGTTCTTCGTCCTCGTCGTCGTTCTCGTGTAGCGTGATATATGGGTCGTCGGCGTTGGATTCATGATATGCGAGCGACTTCGTGTTACCGAATATGGCCATAGCCTCGCCATCTTCATCAAGAGCTTCGCTATCATAATGTTCGAGATCATACTCCTTCAAATCGTCATCAACGTCGCTGGGCGCAATTGTCAGCCAGAGCACTGGATAGGGCCGTTAAAGCGTGCCGTGCGCACCCATTGGATTTTGGAAGTTTCAGGCCATTGTCTTCTTCTCCTGATGCATCCTCTGTCTTCGTTTCTCCCATATTGCCATTGCGCGCTCCTTCAAGCTCCTCTTTCGCATCATCCAGCTGTAATTTCGCAAGTTTGGAGATGCGAGCGAGTTCCTTCTCATCCACGTCGTATTTAGTGGGGAACTGAGCAGCGAAGCCCCGAGGCACCCATGTAGTAGCTGTTATCATAGACATCGTGAAGCGGAGACGTATTTCTTTACAACGTCGAGGATTTCTAAGTCCAGTTCAGTCAAAGTACAATTATTTTATGTACGTGAATAAAATCCGGTGGAGGATATCCCGGGTGGATATTAAGCTTTAGCCTTTCCTGATCGGGAAGTAGTACGGAGCTGCCTTAGACTTCAGTTGTCGCATAACTTACGACAATTAATGAGGGCGACGGTATCTGGAGTAGCAGAACCTCAACTATGAGCCAAGGAGACAGCCCCAAACGGCGAAAGCTCGATTCGGATCGCTTTACCATTCCCTCGCGCCCGTCTTCATCGCGGACAGCACGATCAGCTCAGACACCCTTAATCTCGAGGAACGGACTCAACAAACACATCGGTCACACCAGACTTAACGGGCATGGGCATTCCTCGTGGTCATCTACTCTTCGAACCTCTCACTATGCGCTCACACCGCGTCAGAGCGAGTTCGATGGCCCTGAGCCGATGGTCAACGAAGAAGACTCGAATGCGCTTGATAGGGACTGGTACGCGGGGGATGAGCTTGGCTACACCTTCGGTGATGAGACACATAACCCGTTTGGCACCGCCGATAGCTCGTGGGCAGATCGCCAGCGAGAGGTAGCTCTGGCGGAGAAGATGAACAGCAAGCGGATAAGCGTGAGAGCTGTGCAGAAGCAGCGCGATGTGGACGCTTGGGAGACAAACCGGATGCTCACATCTGGAGTCGCTCAACGGCGGGACTTCGGTGCAGATTTCGAGGACGACGAGGAGGCTACAAGGATCCACTTGCTTATACATGATCTAAAACCACCATTTCTTGATGGCAGGAAAGTTTTCACGAAGCAGCTGGACCCAATATCTCCGATAAGGGACCCGCAGAGTGATATGGCCGTATTCAGTCGCAAGGGTAGCAGGGTCGTGAAAGAGAGGAGGCAACAAAAGGAGAGGCAAAAACAGGCGCAGGAAGCCACGAACATGGCCGGCACAGCATTGGGCAACCTTATGGGAGTGAAGGATGATGAGGGAGATAGCGCTGCCGCGGTTCCAGGAGAGGAGGAACATAAGGGAGGCAGCAGATTTGCCGACCATCTCAAGAGAAGTGAAGGACAAAGCGTGTTTAGCAAGAGTAAAACCTTGCGCGAGCAAAGGGAGTACCTACCAGCATTTGCAGTTCGGGAGGAACTCCTGCGTGTGATTCGCGACAACCAGGTCGTCATTGTTGTGGGGCAGACTGGATCGGGGAAAACTACTCAGCTTACACAGTTTCTTTACGAAGACGGCTATGCTAAGGTAGGCATGATCGGCTGTACCCAGCCACGGCGAGTCGCTGCGATGAGTGTAGCGAAGCGCGTCAGTGAGGAGATGGAGGTAAAGCTTGGTGGATTGGTGGGCTACGCGATACGCTTCGAGGATTGTACAAGCAACGAGACAGCAATCAAGTACATGACTGACGGGGTCCTCCTACGGGAATCGCTAGCCGAGCCAGATCTGGACAAATATTCGTGCATTATAATGGACGAAGCACATGAGCGTGCGTTGAACACTGATGTCTTGATGGGACTCATCAAGAAAGTCCTTGCTCGGCGACGAGATCTGAAGCTAATTGTCACGTCCGCAACAATGAACGCTGAGCGCTTCTCCCGTTTTTACGGAGGTGCACCGGAATTCTTCATTCCGGGACGTACGTTTCCAGTGGATATCCAATACTCTCGATCCCCTTGTGAAGACTATGTGGATAGCGCGGTGAAGCAGGTCCTAGCGATCCACGTCTCTCAACCAGCAGGAGATATCTTGGTGTTTATGACTGGTCAGGAAGACATTGAGGCGACATGTGAACTAGTCGAGGAGAGGCTGAAAATGTTGAATGATCCCCCGAAACTCAGCATCTTACCCATCTACAGTCAGATGCCGGCCGATCTGCAGGCCAAGATCTTCGAGAAGGCAGCACCAGGCGTTAGAAAAGTCATAGTCGCCACTAACATCGCGGAGACTAGTCTGACGGTTGATGGTATTATGTACGTTGTTGATGCTGGGTTCTCAAAGCTTAAGGTTTATAACCCTCGAATGGGTATGGACGCCCTACAGATCACGCCTATCTCCCAGGCCAACGCATCCCAACGAGCAGGCCGTGCGGGTCGCACTGGGCCAGGTAAATCCTTTCACCTCTACACCGAGTCTGCGTTCAAAAACGAGTTCTATATTCAAACCATTCCGGAGATCCAAAGGACCAACCTGGCAAATACAGTCCTTTTACTCAAATCATTGGGAGTGAGGGATTTGCTAGACTTTGACTTTATGGATCCTCCGCCTCAGGACACCATAACAACCTCTTTGTTCGACCTCTGGGCTCTAGGCGCTTTGGACAACATCGGAGACCTAACTCAGATGGGGAAAAGAATGACCGCATTTCCTATGGATCCTTCTCTTGCCAAATTAATAATCACATCCGAAGACTATGGGTGTAGCGAAGAGATGCTCACGATAGTCTCCATGCTATCGGTGCCAAGTGTCTTCTATCGTCCTAAGGAACGGCAGGAGGAATCCGATGCGGCCCGAGAAAAGTTCTTCGTGCCCGAATCTGACCACCTGACTTTACTGCATGTTTTTACCCAGTGGAAATCCAACGGCTACTCTGATGGCTGGTGCATACGTCACTTCCTGCACCCAAAAGCTCTGCGGCGAGCCAAGGAGATTCGAGAGCAGCTTAACGATATCATGAAGATGCAGAAAATGGTATTAACAAGCTGCGGCACGGATTGGGATGTCATCAGGAAATGTATATGTTCGGGATACTACCACCAGGCTGCGAAAGTGAAGGGCATCGGAGAATATGTTAACTTACGAACCAGCGTGACGGTACAGTTGCATCCGACAAGCGCACTGTATGGCCTAGGGTATCTGCCAGATTACGTGGTCTACCACGAGCTTATTCTAACCTCGAAGGAGTATATGTCGACGGTGACGTCTGTCGATCCACACGTAAGTGCCAGCCTTACCACATCAGTTGATATCTCATGCTGACTTGATTGTAGTGGCTGGCAGAACTCGGCGGCGTTTTCTACTCTGTGAAGGAGAAGGGATACTCAGCGCGGGAGAAGCGGGTCACCGAGCACGAGTTCAATCGCAAGATGGAGATCGAGGCGCAAATGGCAGAGGACAAAGAACGAGAAGCGCAACGTCTGGCGAGGGAAGCGGACAACTCGAAGACTGCCGTAAAGAGGCCGACGACATCGGCAATCAAGAGAGTCGCAACGCAAGGCGCGGTAAAGAGACCGTTGACGCCTAGGATAGGGAGGGGTTTCTGAACCAGCAAGCTGCGAATGGAGAGTGTTCTTTCTTAGCTGATATAGCACACTCAGACCCTTGACACAGTCGACAACGTAGTCAAACCCTCCTCCACAGAGACGTAAATTTTACCCCACAGACCCCCCGAACGCCCCCCGCTATGCTGAAATGATGCTGCTCCCGTACTCAAACACTGCTTCGCAACCGATCCTTTCCCGTGCTAAGGTCCCCCTTATCGTTCTCGTCCCACACTTTATGAGTTCGCATCGATTTCTTGCCACTTCTCCACAATCTTCTGCCTCTCCACCTTGGCCTGCTCGCGGTTCAGCTTTGTCCGCTCGAGTCTCTCGGCACGCAAGCACATGTTGACATTGTGTTTCGCTTTGTTGCACCCGCCCACGGCCTTGTAGAGGAAGCCCCGGGCGTGACATTCATCGAGGATCGCCATGACTTCTTCGCAGCCTGCGTGTAATGGTTAACAGAGACGTCAGAGACATGCCGATGAAGGACGACGCGTTCTGCTTACCTCTGTTGTCGTCGGTATGCAGATGGGGATGCATCTTTTTAAATCAAGGACAGGAGACTCGCCGCAAGTGGCAAGCCTTTGCTGAGTCGTCAAAATTTCTGTATATTATTGTAGGCTTGACAGGGTAGTTACAGGTCGCTGGATCTTCAACCGTCGGGGAACATAAAAGTGCGGCTTGTTCCGCGCACGGAAGCGTTTGGAGATCTTCCACGCATGTGCCTCCAGAAGTTCCCGCCAAAACACAGCGCGATGGCTCAGCAGCAGGTTTCAAGCAAGAAGCAGCAAGGTGGGCATCTGTTATCTTGCATGAGATGTGCCGTGTTACTGTATAGCATTTTGCTGATCTTATGACTCCGAAAGAGTTACAAGTGCAGTACTCCAACTACAAGTCCAACCTACAGCAGATCGCACAGAAGATAGGCGATGTGGAACAGGAAGCTGAAGAGCACAAGTACTTGCTCCAACCCCGTTCAGAGATACCATCCGATGCCTCGCAGCCGCCCCGTCATATAGTCTTCACTCACCTTCAAACAAGACACACGACCGGAGCTTCACTGACCGCTGACCGTGCGCCGTGCAGGCTCGTCCTAGAGACTTTGGAGCCCTTGCCACGAGACCGAAAGTGCTTCCGGATGATCAACGGGGTGCTCATCGAAAGAACAGTGAAGGATGTGATCCCGGCGCTCAAGACAAATTCAGATGGGCTGAAGAAGGTGTTGGACGAATTGCTGAAACAGTACAAGGTGAAGCAGGACGAGTTGGAGAAGTGGAAGGTTTGTTGTTTCTTCCGATTCATCTGACTCGAAAAGAACCCTTCGTGATGCGTGCGACGATGAGACAGAGCTGGATCCTAAACTGACGTTCCGGGTCTCATAGAAGAAGAATAAGATCCAAGTTGTGCAGCAATAGACCACTTACTTCTCAGCTTTGGTGGGTGCGAGCGGCCGGCGTGCCGTGTAATCGGCGCAATACGGCGGAAATGGTTTCTCATCAGTCTCAGCATGTCACACCTTTTCCGGATGAAGCTCGATGCCCTTAGTGCGCAGCTCCACCACGTAACATAGACACATGTCATCGTATTCTAAAGCGGAAGCGAGGAGTTGGACCATGCATTCATGCCCAACCTTGCACTGCTCTCAAAGTTTTGTCATCGAGGCGTACGAAGTACCGAGACTGCAGAGACAAGCTTAGATGTACAACGTCATACCGAGTGTTCGTTGTGGGGATATTCTGCCAATATACAGTTACTTTCTAGTTGCATGCGTTCGGCGACCAGATTAGGAGGTTTTTTGGGAAGCCTTAGCCATGCGTGACGGCGAGGCTGCACGTCTGTGTGGCTGCTCTGAGTTGGCGATGGCCGTATGCCTGCAGGTGCGTCAAGCCGATAGGTCCACGACCAAAGCGAGCATCGGGACGCATTGCAGCCCACCACCCATCGCAGCGGACATCTTGCTCATAGGAGGATACCTTGTGTCGGGCGAAGTAAGGTACGAGTACTGGAGGTCTGCTTTTGAGTGGCTGCCACGACGTCCTGTTCGGAATGAAAAGATCTAACGAACGATAAATAATGAGGCTTCATCAATAACACTTTGTCGCAGACGGTCCGGCCCTTCACCACGGCTTGGTCTGTAGGGCCATCGTCACCAAGTGCTTACAGTGAGAGCGCGCCGACCCTAGGTCGCAAGTATCGATACAACTCAGAGGATGACATCTTGGTACAAAGCATGTCGTACCAAGACGAAGTAAGCTGGCCCTATAGTGCAGACCTCCCACACCTACCTTACGCCTCCAGGGATTGATGAGCTGGTTGCCGTGGGGGATGGATCCAAAGGATCTCGAGCAGGGAGCAGAGAGGGCAATGATGCTGCTGCTGCTGCTGCTGCTGCTGATGATGCTGCTGCTGCGGAGGCGGCGGCGTGCTTCCAGAAGATCAATGCAGAGTGATCGTTGACATGACTGGCAAATTGGGATGAACTCATACATACCTAATACCGACAGAAAAGAATTGAATTGAAAGTCAAAACCGGAGTCTTGTATTTAATTAGCAAGGCCGCACGGGACATGTAACTCGCAGCTGTCAAGCACGCCGTCCGCCAACGTCAAGGTCAAGGCGGGTACGATGTCTCGTTTAGGCGTATTTGGGCGTTCCCGGCGTCGACAAGGCAGGGACAGTAACAATGATGAATAATAATAAATAACCGTAGCGCAGAAAGCTGAAATTGGGGCTCAAATCATTGGTAACAATGCCTTTGTTTCGGTTCCCTCTCGGCCTCCCCATCACTGCGTAATATTCACCCTCAGTCACCTTAATCATCAAACAATTATATCCACCAGTCAGATATCTTTCTTTCCTTTTGATTCCTTCACCCCACTGTCCCCTTGCCTTGCTTTGCCTTACCCGAAAAGTCCGGTTCCATTATACGGAACTACCGTACCTTAGACTACCAGTCATCCTTAGGTCCCTTCATTGGAGGAAAATTCTGCCCCACAGACCCCTGGAACCCCCAAAACCACCCCCGTCGGCCGCCGCTGCGTCTCTGGAAAGGAGGATCCCCTGGTCGGGCGACAATTGATCAATGAAGGCTAGCGCGCTTCTGTAGTCACTGTTGCGCCGCTCATGGGGCATTGCTGTCGCAAGCAGCAGACAGCAAAACGACCACAGCCGACCTGATAGTAAGGTAGGTACACCGGGTCGCAACAATCTGTCCATACAGGCGACTTCCACCTAGGCTCGGCCGCAGTTTCAAAAGCTTGAAGAAACAGCAAAAGGTAAGGATACCCAATCAGCCTCAAACAGGAGAGAGTTGTCATTGACCAATACGACTGACTAGCTTCGTACACCGTGTCAGAGGGCTCCTCGAGTCTTTGACGACGCTACTCTGAAGCTTGAGCCCGAGGCCTTTCGCACTGGCCAGAGACACGCTGGTGCTGAGCTTTCGCATCCCCCACGCTTATAATCATATATGCGCCTAAAGCGTGTTCGAGGCTTGCTAGATTCTTCCTGGCAGCTGTGTTGTACAGTTCACCGGTGTTGAGGCGCATTGTCCTTTTTGACGGAATACAGTCAGACGATTCAGGGTGTGTGCGCGGAGCCCTGCTCTTAATAAAAATTTCTCAAGCGTCCTGACGGCCCAATCGACCCCGGACAGCCCCCGAAAATTCTCAGTTGGAACAGCAAACACGACAGGCGCGACTCGGCGGCAGACTGCTTGGATCCGCTTCTTCCTTCACTTACTAAAGTCAGTTTGTTCCGACCCAAACGCGTTTACTACGTGTCACCTCGCCTATCGCATCCACGGCGAGCCTTGCAGTTGCCATATAACGGTGGGAGAAGCGAACAGCGCATAAGGGTCGACTAGCTCTGCCGGTGACACGGTCACGGCGCGTTCGCCCCGGGTACTCGTTGGGCTGGTGTAAAGCAAGAAGCTGCCCAGCGTGACGCACGTCGGCGCAGTGTTGCATATCAATCCTGACCCGAGCCAACGGTGACGTGGTCAGACACACCTCACGCCAGCGAAACGACCAAGGAATTTCGACGGAGTAGTCGGTGTCCGCTGCAGGTAGCCAAATACATGATGTCGGCTTCCCCACCGAAGGAGACGGATGTCGAAGCAGCAGCAGCGCAGTCGCCTGGCAACTCGGAGCACATGGAAAGGGACCCGCAAGACCCACAAGCGCAAGGACTTGCTTACGAGTTTGAGGTGAAAGAGCAGGACCGATGGCTGCCGATTGCGAACGGTTGGTCCCCCATGCACCCTCCTTGTCTGCGTCTGATTTGCGCGTACCTGGTCCTACGCAATTGCACCCGCGATGAGTGAATTTTACTGGTGTCGCTTCAACGGAGGCTCCATTCTATACGCGCTTTTATTCGTCCATCTATCGTCCCTGATCTGCAAATCCTCATCCCTCTCTCTCTATGGTCAACTACGCAGCGCCACCCCAGAGTGTATCATGTCCGGCCAATCCCCGCAGTCAATCTCTCCTCAGCATGCACCTAGGAATAGTCCGCACAGCCTTACCTCTGATGCTAACATTCGTAATTTCGCACCAGTCGCTCGAATAATGAAGACGGCCCTGCCAGAGAACGCGAAGATCGCAAAGGAAGCAAAGGAGTGCATGCAGGAGTGCGTGAGCGAGTTCATCTCGTTCATCACAAGCGAAGGTCCGCCCTGCCCATGCCCACGTTCGGTTTGCTTTCCAGAATGCCCGTCGGACGAGGCTACTGACCCGCCCGTTGGACGTTTGCAGCTTCAGAGAAATGTCAACAGGAGAAGCGGAAGACGGTCAACGGCGAAGACATCCTATTCGCCATGACCTCGCTGGGGTTCGAAAACTATGCAGAGGCATTGAAAATCTATCTGACCAAATATCGCGAAGTAAGTTGATCAAGTTGTCTGTCCTTGCATCCCAGTCCCCTTTCCTTTCCTCTTCACTCTCATCCACTCACCCTCTCACCCTCACTCTCCCTCTCCCTCTCGTATGTCGCCTGTCTCTTGACAAAGACGAATATCTGAACAACGAAATTGATTGGTGGGATGAGACCCAATCCGCAAGGGGCGAGAACCAGAATCGGCCCGGCAGCAGTTACGGGTCCGGCGGACCAGTCGGCGGCGGCGGCAACGGGTCCAGCAGCACCGGCGCCGGGCCAAATGCGTCTGCCGCACCAGCCTACCACGGCCAATCCGATGGCTCGAACCACATACTGAGCCCGCACGGCATGGACGCATCGGAGCACGACAACGGCGGTTACAGCAACGTATACCCGACCGTGGTCGGCGTCGGCCACAACGGCGCCGTGAGCGAGTCGTACTAGAGACGCCGCGACGGCTCGAGGCTTCGCGATCGTCGGCTGAGGTATGGCGATATCTCGGCCCGCTCGACTCGCCACGACCTCTGGCCAGACCACGATGGCAGCGAAGGAGGGCAAGATTGAAGGGGGGTGGAAGCATGTAATCAGTAGGGTAATTTTCTTTCAGTGTACAAGTATTCCCCGTTCGCTCTACGAGGCCAGCAGCCGGCAGTGCCGATACCACGTCGTCGACATGTACACTTCCATGGTAATAGGTTCTGAGAGCTCTTTACTCGCAACGGTGCGTGTCTTCTGTGAGGTCTTCGGGGTTTCAACCAAGAGCGTTCTGAGGAAGATTGTAAGCTGAAGGGTTTTGAAGGGTGCGAAAACTATCAGGACAAGGATTGTTCGTCCAGATGGCAATCTCAGTCCTGTGGATCTGTTCAGGCGCGTCGAAGGATTCTACGGCTCAGTTGTACCAATAGTCTTAGTATTAAACTGGCCCAGCTGTACTTTGGTCGCCCTTCTTCGTCCCACAAGCGTATTCTGGCCCGACAAATAGACAATGGATATGTCACTTAACCCGCATATGATCCATCACTTTAGTTTGACGTGTAGACAGTGGTGCTCAAGGCCTGTCACTTCTCACATTAGGTATAATTTAAACATGACGTGTGAAAAGACAGTCCTGTCAATTGTGTATCAGGGCTTGAGATTAGGGCGGCAGCTCATGGGCCTCGGCACAATGTATCCCGAGACGTCTCCTCGTCCACTCTGCAACTTCAAGAAGCTACCCACTTTATACAACATGATTTACTTATATGACTGTGATAGGGAAGCAATAACCATTTCGGATCATTATATTTTCGTGAGCGCTCGACGTCCTCTGTGGACTGAAAGAATTGGCGCGGATGGAAAGACCCTCTCACTCAGCTGCCTGATATGGTCTGGTCCAGATTTACGTTATCTGATGGAAGGGAAAGGTTGGCCCGCGTCACAGTGCAAAGAGTTGAGTGCATTGGCACCATGTGGGGCAGCCTGATCGACTATTCAGGTATCGGACGGATATCTACGGTACAAAGCGGTTAACTATGACTGTATAGAGATTAATTTTCATAGTCTTTTCCTCAACTGCCTTCTTTCACACCTGTTGCATTTCTATAGTTACAGTATCTTTTTTTTTTTAGGATCGACAAGATATTGCCAGTCTTCAGTCCTTTCTCTCTTCAGACTCTGTGATCATCACACGGGAACACAACATCCGACTCCATCCCATCATGGCGCCGCCAACAGCAATCCACACCAACGGTTATGAAGAAACCACATCCAAGATCATGCCCGAGCCATTGACCGTCGCAGGCGTTTCAGCCCGACGTGCAAAAGCCCCTAAGATCTCGGGTGGCATTGCAACATATGCGGGTAGTGAGATGTTCAAGGGTCCGGTGGTATGGCTCCGATCTAGAGTATACGAGTATACGGGGAAACGCGGAACATGTGCTGACGATGAGATGCGGGTAGGTGCATGGGAAACCAAAGGCTCAGAGGTGGGACTGTAAGTCCGTCCGTTGTATGCTATGGAGGACGTGGAGGCCGGAATGTTGACGGGCAGTCAGATAGGCTAAGTGCTGAGAGCACAAGCCGAAAGGTATGAGGCGCAATTGGACCTCTGAGTTGTAACGGTACATGCTGAGAGAAAACATAGGGGTCGTCGATCAAGGGTGCCATTAAGCATCTGATGCAGCCCGGTACGGATACCTTGGGTCTCTGCCATAGAGCGCATACTGATTGACTGACAAGGACTCATCTCACTTGGGGGCGGACTACCATCGAGCGAATACTTTCCCATCGAGAGCATTGACATCAAAGTCCCATTGCCCGGCCATTTTTCGGAGGAAGAAACCAAAGAGTCGGGGATGGTCCTCCACGTGGGGAAGCATGACTACGCAGAAGGAAAGGGACTTTATGGTATGGAGGATGTTTCGCTATGGTAGCGAGGTATTGATAGATACAACAGGCTGATTGAGACAATCTACCTCATTCAGATCTGCACATAGCATTAAACTACGGACACGCGGCCGGCGCCGCACAGCTTCTGCGATTCGTCACCGAGCATACGGAGGTATCAGTCACTAGGCAGACCAATGATAGATGTAGCTAACCACTTACAGATCGTCCACAACCCTCCCTACCAAGACTGGGCCTGTATCTTGACCTCAGCCAGCACCTCATCCCTCGACATGGCCTTCCGCTTGCTAATAACACGGGGTGAGTATATCCTGTCAGAAGAGTACACCTTCGCCACCGCCGTGGAGACGGCATTGCCCATGGGCGTCAAAACGATCGGCATCAAGATGGACGAGCAAGGCCTGCTGGCCTCCAGCATGGACGACATCCTCAGCAACTGGGACGAAAAGGCCCGAGGCGCTCAGAAACCCTGGCTCCTATACACCGTGCCGAGCGGGCACAACCCGACAGGCGCGACACAAGGCCACGAGAGACGGAAGGCCATCTACGCCGTGGCGCAGAAACACGACGTCTACATCCTCGAAGACGAGCCGTACTTCTTCCTCCAGATGCAGCCATACACCGGCCCGAACGCGCCCGACGTGCCGCCACCGGCCTCGCACGAGGAGTTCATCCGCGCACTCATCCCCTCGCTGCTGAGCATGGACGTCGACGGGCGCGTCATGCGCATGGATTCCTTCTCCAAAGTCATCGCGCCCGGCGCCCGCGTCGGCTGGATCACGGCTTCGGAGCAGATGATCGAACGGCTGAACCGGCACACCGAGGTCTCGACCCAGCATCCCAGCGGCATCTCGCAGATCGTGCTGTACAAGTTGCTCGAAGAGGGGTGGGGGCACGCTGGATATCTGGACTGGTTGATCCATCTGCGGCTGCAGTACACGAAGCGGAGAGACAATATCTGTTATGCGTGTGAGACGTTTCTGCCGAGAGAAATCGCGAGCTGGAATCCGCCGGCTGCTGGCATGTTTGTTAGTCCCCTCGCTGTCCCTCTTTCCTGTCTCACCATTTAACTATCACACAACCCGCACTCTCTCCGCCAAAGACCCCAAAAACAAACTCAAAGTATAGACTGACGTCGACGACGCACCAACGATAGCACTGGATCCAAATCAACTACACCCTTCACCCACACTACCGATCCGGCACCAAAACCTTCCTCGAGATCGAAGAAGACATCATGCAAGCCGCAGTGGCCAAAGGCGTTCTTGTGATCAAGGGGAGTCTGTTCCGTGCGGAAAGGCCGGACAAGGCCGACATCGAATCTGGGAAATACACCGGTGAAGGGCACGGCATGTTTTTCCGCGCGACGTTTGCGGCCGCGCCGGGCCACCTGGTTGCGGAGGCGATCCGAAGGTTTGGGGAGGCGTTGAGGGGGGAGTTTGGGCTGGAATGAGCCTTCCTGAGACTTATGGTTCTCTCTTTCCCTGTCTCGGCCGACGCATTGTCCTCACTTTAGCTCTCGGGCATTTGGACTTAGGGCGCAGGATGGTGTGTCTTGTTCCTGTATATGGTTGTTTTCGGGACAGTAATTAGGGTATATAGACCAGGTGTACGGTATTGGACGCGAAGCTATACCTCCCATTCCGTATCCTCGCCGTCCTCCAGATTGATTCGACCGACGATATCCGATCCGGTAAATAGCACATCTGCACCGTCTAAACCCATGCATACTCACTCGCCAGACCCACAACCCTTTTTCCATCTCAGAACAGCCCCAGCTTGCCTCCTTCACCCTATCACACTCAACCGTCTCGTCTCAACCCGCTATTGTACCGCACGATAGACAGCCCGGAATCCCTCGACGCTCAGTTTATGAAATTCACACAAAAGAAATGCAAAATCAAGCTCCCAAACACGTAGTCCGCGAAGGCCCTACACCCAACAAGACCATCCATATCAGCAAAATCATCCCTCTCAACTCTCAACTCTGAACGCAACTACCCCACCGCCCGCCATTCGAAGTAGCGCACGCAAGAGATCCCCGACGTGGTAAAAGAAAAAGAAAAAAAAGAAAAAAAAAAGGTAGGGTGCAAGCCCGAGACAAGGCGGAAACAGGGTGCCACTCACCGCTCATGCGACACGGCCTTGAACTCGGCCCGATTCTCCACATTCGTCTGGATGCGCAAACTGGCCGTGAGGACGAACTGGCCGACCGTGGCGCTGAAGCCGGAGAGGAAGGCGTTGAAGGGCTAGATTCAGATTTTCAGCCACCGTTCCACATCACACCCCATCCGTTGACTATCGCCCCCCCCCCCATGTATCCGCTGCCTGCCTGCCATCCTCAACCCCTTCGGCCTTCCTTCCTCCTTATCCCCCCATGTCTCCCTCCTTTCCCCATCCTAAAAACCCATTTGACGACGGAAAAGAGAACAGAAAAACGTACATAATTCCCGCCAACAACACAATACGCAAACTGCAGCACCCCGACGGCGACCAAAAAGGCCATGAAGGCGTCGAGCAGCTTGACGCGCTGCGCCGTGCGCGACACGTAGCTGTTCCAGACCGCGGTGAGGATTTCCGTCGCGGAGCTGTGTGGGGAGAGTGCCGAGGACGACGGGGCGGGGGAGGGTTTGCTGGCGCGGGAGGAGGAGGAGGGGGCGGATGCGGTGGTGGTGTGGGGTTGTTTGGTGGTTGTGGTTGTGGTTGCGGCCGGGCTGGAGGTTGAGGGTGCGGGTGCGGGTTTGCGGGCGGTGGAGGAGGAGGAGGGGGTTGATTGGGGGTTGTTGCGTTTCGGTGCCATTGAGTGCGGTGCTCGGGGTGTTCGTTGAGGAAGGGTGGGTTGGCGAGGTGGTCTGGTGGTTGAGCGATGCGTGGGTACAGTAGTTGGAGAGGGAAAGTTGTTGCGACAGCTGGCCCGTACACTTGGCTTACGTAAGAGCGGTCGGTCTCCGCAGGGCACCTCATCTCACCTTACAGTACAGCGCATGTAACAATCAACAAACCACATCGTTGACCTACCGAATCTACTCATACTCAATACTCACATAACAGATACACCTATCTCGCCACAATGGTGAACCCCCCCTCAGCCACCACCTCGCACCACCACCCTCCACCCCACCGAGATGTTAACAACCAGCTCACCTCCACAGGGCAACGACACCCCAGCCTACATCCTCGCCGCCCTCACCGCGGGCGGCGGTCTGACCGGTTACATCCGCACGGGCTCCGTCCCCTCCGTCGCCGCCGGCCTCACCGTCGGAGCTCTCGTCCGTCCCCTCCTCTCCTCTCCTCCCCTTCTCTCTCCCCCCCCTCAACCCCACCTCACCTCTTCCGTTCCCCTCCTCTTCCTTCTTCCGCCCTCCCTCACCCTTCTCGTCCCGTTCGCCATCTGATGCCAGCTGACGTGACGGTAGTACGGACTCGGCGGCTGGCGCATGCAGAAAGGCCAGACCTACGGCATCGAGCTGGCGCTGCTGGCGAGCGTCATTCTGGCGGGGTCGTCGATCCCGCGCGCGGTGCGGACGCAGAAGCCCTTGCCGGCGGGGTTGAGCTTGTTGGCGATTTATGGACTCGTGCAGTTTGGGGGCGCGTGGAGCCGGAGGTTGTGATGATGTTGTCGTTTTGTTTTTCTTGGGGGAGGGAGAAGAGGAAAGGAGAGGAGTGGTAGGGAGGGGGCGGTGGCTTAGGAGGGTTTGGGGGATTTCTGTGGGATCTGGAATGAGAGATGGATTGCTAAAGCTGTGAAGAGAGAAATCGCCAAGTTCGAATGAGAAAAACGTCAGACGCTGAAGAGGAAGCAAGCAAGCAAGCGTCGCTCGTGACACCCAACGCCTAGCCTAGGTAGCCTAGCCAAATGTGCTTCGTACATGCCAAGGACGGCGCGAGACAGCTCGAACCAAAGCTCCTGTCAGACCTTTCAATACATATCATCTAAATCATCATCCGAGTCATCTCCAGCGACCTTCCCGTTAATCACCTCCTCCTCTTCCTCATTCAACAGATCTCCTATCTCGATGCTCTCCTGAAGGATACCCCTGGCCTCTTCGTCATCCACCCCCATATCCTCTTTCACGAGCAAGACGGCCAATTCCGGGACCAGCACAGCTTGCACGTAGCCCGAAACTCCACCCGACGAGATGATTTTGTCCGTCGCCGCGAGACGACGGATATGTGAGGAGAAGTTCGAGATGATGTTGTCCATCCTGCGAGGGTATAGTAGTTAGCACGATTGCTCAACGCTCGGAGCGAGCGAGCGAGCGAAAAAACATACATCAACCTGGCACCGCGAGAGCCATAGTAGCCCGGCGTGAGGCCATGGAAGCCAGTACTCATCAAACTCTGGTGCAAAGTGCGATTCCGACCCCCTTTCACGGCGTCTTCCAGGACATTCCTGTAGTACGATGGTACATCCGCGTCGAGAATCTTCTTGATATTCGGACCGTAACGCTTCAGCCGGTCGTTGAAGCCAGACCAGTCGATGTCCGGATACCGCTTCTGGCGCCACTTGCTCCGGGCGGTTTTTTGCTTGTGTGCGCGACAGAAGCGCGTCTGGGTCCGGACGTTCATCCTTTTGCCGCAGTCGAAGGTCTCGAGGAACTCTCGGTCGACTTCCTCTTTGCACATTGGACATCGGGCTGCGACCGGAACGTGGTAATCTGGGATGTCGAAGGCTAGGAAATCACGATGCTCTTGTGAAGCGTCGAGGATGGGCGAGGCGAGTGGAGAGCTCAACGACGAGGGGGGAGAGTGTCCGAGCTCGTCGAGAGACGATAACGTGGTTGATGCCGTTGCTGAAGAGGTTTGGCAGCGCGCCTCGATGGGCATCTTGAAGCCGTTCGCCTTCTTGCCCAGCAAGCCCTCGGTTACGTCGCGCATGTCTCGTATTACATCGTCATCACCAGAGGGTACAGCGGGTTCAATGAATCTGGAAGCGTCCTCGTCCTGTCTGGCAACGGGTTGCTTTGGTTGCTTGAAACCATCGACGGCTGGCCTTTGTGGAACGCTCCGCCTTGTTTGGGCAGAGCGGCCCGATGATCTTAGAGGTCGAGGACTGGCTGTATCCTTTGGTGTAACATCTTTGAAGCTCGCCCCTGGCACTGCCGGTTCAACTCTGTTCACTGGGCAGGGTAAGCACGATACCCAGGCACAATGCTCTCTGCCGATACTTACATTTCTCCTCCATGGCCTCGAGGTCTGGGGTCCGGAAGCCGTCAGTAGGCCCACCCTTACTCTTGGCTGTAGCATTCGATCCTCTCGCAGAATATTGAGCCCTTCCGCCACTACCACTCCCGTGGATATTCATGATCGTCGGGCCATAAACTCTCATCTTCCTGGCCCTTGATTGTCCCTGTGACGAACGCATCTGGCCAAACTCGTCCAGAATGTTATCATCGTTCCTTGGTTCTATACCATCCCTAGACCGCTTAGGGCTGGTTCTTGTCCCTTGCCCATGCGTGGACTTTCTCTGCGCGCTGCCCTCCGTCTGCGAAGGTGGATCACGGAAAGTGGTAGAGGCCTTCCCATCGACACCATTGTTCGTGATTCCGTGTCTAGTAGATGCGTACTCTGTCGGCTGCCTCCAGCCACTGGAGGAGGAGGAGGGTCCATCAGCATTGTTGTTTATTATAAAGTCGTACCCGGAGCTCGACTCCTCGTCACTGGAGCTGATCGGCGCGGCGTTGATGTCCGGTGTCCGCCGCCGTTTCCGATTGACTACAGGTTGGGGTTTCTTGTAGCCTTCGGGGAGCGTCTGAAGCAAATGATAGCCCAAGTCTTTCTTTGTCATTGCTGTACTAGCATGGGCCGCGCTCCGTTTCGTTGTGGCGGCCATCACTTTCCAATCGATCCCACTTAAGGTGGGTGATTGTTACTACCAGCAATGGCACGAGCGGGACTTTAATGACTTCGCGTGTCTCGTGAGCTACAGTAGCGCGAAAGCGAGGTCGTTCGAACAACCATCAAATACTCGATCTTGCCGTAGGCCAGTATATGAATATGGAACCATAGTACTTCTCACTTTTCGACCAAGGAGCGTGGACGTAGGTTCCAAGTCGATTCGAAAAATTATGTGCAGTGTTGTGCGAGCTTACGGAGACAAATTTAGGCTGCCAATAAACATGTTTATATAAGGTACGACGCTGTAGTCTACGACTCTGACACATTAAATATACAACGAAGCTCCCCGGTCCGTTGGTTGTCACGAAGACCCGTGATGATAGTACAATCCCACCAACGCCGTCAGAACGTACACGAGAGAAGAGAACACTGTTGAGCAAGGCGACACCCCAACTCCAGTGGCCAACGACACTAATACTGATCAGATGCTACGCTGAATAACATCCCAATAAAGCAGGCAAAGTAAAGCAAAGTCACGCGAAGGTCATCTTGATGTCTTTCTCCTTGCCGAAGTCATCCTCGTCATCTGCCCAAGCATTGTGCTCCAGGCTCAGACCGCTGATACCGGTCGGCATCGTCGCAGAGGATCGCAACCCGGGCCTCTGTACCGGAGCGGCAACGGACGGTGAGGAGGTTCCTTCGGGCGGGCGGTCACTGAACGGTGTACTAGGAAGTCGGGGCGAGGCGGTGGACCTGGGCGGACTTTCATACGAGCTCTCGAATGTCATCCGCACGTCGCTCTCGCCATATGTTTGAGGCTTGTGGTCCTCGTCTTCTTTATGCTCTTCATAGCCCTTTATGGATGGAGAGCTGGCACCTGTGACACGACCATTTTGCAACGACGTATTCGAAACAGCGTTATCCGCCGGTGAGTCCCGCATCATGCTCGCATTATCAAAACTCTTCGTTTCTCTGAGATTGGAGTACGGGCTTCTTGAGCTGTTGTCGGCTGAGGGACGCATACCATTGAGATTGAGCTTCATCGGCGGAAGTGTTGACTCCAATTGCTTGACCTCAATCTGTTCGCTTGCAAGCTCCGCTCGTATCGCGTCAACGTCAAAGAGAACCTTGCTAAGTCCTCTCTCCTCGCCGTGGACGGATGGCCCCACTTCATCTCTACTTCGATCGTCATATGTCTCCCATCCTTTCTTCTCTGCAAGTTTGCCACGCTTGAAAAAGCCGAATCTCTTCTTCTCCGGCTTCGCTTCAGCTTCTTTCCGGGCTTCATCGAGTTCGCGAATGAGTTCCCGCTGTCTCTTTTCATGGTTGTCGGGATCCGGGTCCTCGATTTCGGTAAACTCATCACTCTCCACTTCCCAGCCGACCTCTCGGAGAAGTCGCGGCATGGCCGAACGGTAGGCCATATGCCCATTGACGAGCTTAGTGACATCGATATTCTCGAGACCTGGGATCTCCTGAACTGGAGCAAGTCCCGCGACACGCATGATCCCGCCGCTGGTGGCCCGGAAGAGGTAGCCTGCACTCTGAGTCAGAAACAAGGTCCGACACAGAGAGATATCACATACCCAGGATCCAGTCATTAGAGGCATAGCCGTTTACGATCCGGCCTGATACCACCGTCCTTGCCCGTAGATACTCATCCTTTTTGGCCACAATAGGAGAACCGAATAAATAAACATTTTGTACAAGTCCAAAGGCACCTTTGTTCGCCAGCTCACGCAAGCAAGAGAAGATCACACGCGACCCAAGCGAGAACCCTACCAGTGTAATTGGACGCACGCCGAGGTTTCTGTCGATAAGAGAATCTGCAAGGATAAGGCCAGCCATGTTTGCCCTGTCCAGAGAGACAGTCCAAGGATTATCGATCAGATAAGCAAGCTTGGTCAACACGATAGGTAATTGCAGAGATGCCATGAGTGCCACCAAGACCGTACTACCTAAAACTTGTTGTAACCCTTGTGTAAGAGCCTTGACGTTATCAGTACCGTAAACATAGCGAGCCTAGGTGGGAACGCATTACCTCAGTAGCTAGGATGTTGATGGTGTCACCCATACTTTGCAACATCTCTGGTTCCCATAGGACGGAGTACATGTCACCCATAATTGGATCCACAGTACTATAAGGTAATCGTACATCATCGATCTTCCCATTCATCCACCCGGAAATCGTCACAATCAAGTTGACCCGCTTGTTGTTGTGCAGTGGCCGATATTCAAAGGTTTGAACCGCGCCCGTCCGTCTGTGGGAGGCTCTCACCGCGATGGTACCCCCTGTGACAACGGCTCCTGAAGTGATTAAAGCCGTACCACCAGCGCCGGCGAGAAAGCCACTGGTACCGGCAACGCCTATTGTCGTGAAGCCTGCTGCAAGGCCGGCTCCGATCACAGGGGCTAGCAAGCCGGCAGAGAGTCCTATCACCAAGCTGCCACCGACTGTGGCCAGTCCCATCATCATGTACTTGCGTTTCAGAGCCAACTTCCTTCGGGTCTCCATATGCTCAGCTTCATTCCAGTTCTCTTTGTCCGCAGCCTCTTGCATCTCCAAGGCGTCGGTGACTCGCTTCTCAAATCGGCATATCTCAAGCCACGGTACTTCCATAGATATGCCGACCCGCTCAAGGAGGACTCTTGATCGTGAATCGTAAATGGAGTCGGCGATTAGAACTAAGAAAAGATCGCACAAGACGGTCCAACGTAGGTCGATGTCGATGTTCTTGGTCCTGGGTAATTGTGTTGGTGTACGAACTTCCGGCAGAGTGTCGCCTTCATGTTCTTCATACGGAGGCGGCGGAGGTGTTTGACTGGCTTCATTACTATGTGGTAGGGAAGTAGTGCTTTTGGCACGTTCATCATCAACATCAAGTCGTGGAGAAAGTACGGATGCGCGAGCGGAGGAGGGCTCCTCCGCCATTGGGTTTTTGACTCGAGAGTTTTGCATTAAAGTAGGAGTAAGATCGCCTGGCTCGACTCCATGCTCGGCAAGTTGCTCGATCATAATCTGTTCTTGCCGGGTTGTTAATACCACCCATCGAAAGGATAGGTCAAGGTGCGTTTACCAGCTGTATCGATCTCCATGTGCGTATATAATCTGAGCATCATCTTCTGGCTCCACATCTTCATAGCTTCAACCGCAACCCGTAAATCCTTCTTAGTGCCCTTTGTCCCCTCGATATCTTCTAGCTCTTTCACCATCCCCACCATTGCAAGCCTCGTAACACCTACATAGGCTATTCTCTGACCCTCAGTCAGCAGGTCTTTGGTCGCCTGCATCTGGGCCAGCGGATCCCTATGCTCTTCGTCTTCGTCCACGACATTGGTCCCCGTCTCTTTAAATAGATAGCTAGTGTTTTCATCCATGCTGGTTCCTGATCGCGCATCGTCATCCAGCTGAACCCGAGTGTAACCTTTCCCAGCTCCACCCAGACCTTGATAGGCATCTTCTTCACCATCAGAGTCTTGCGCCTCTCGAGCGATGAGTTTGCCGTCGTCGTCGTAGAGGTCATAGGCTGCGAATGCTGGCATGTTTTGCCATTGGCTATCTTCCTCTTTCTCATTTGACCCCACCGGTTGAGGCGCAAGTTGCTGATGTGACCATTCGGATATGCGCTTAGGTGGAGCAACTTTGTCCCAATTTTCAAACGGAGGCCGATTCCCCGTCCTTGATGAACTGGTCCGCCTATGGGCAGCAGTCTCGGGAGATTCGTTATTTGGGCGTTCGTTGGTGCTTGCTTCTCCATTTTTTGAGTCCTTGCTATCCCTAACTGATACATCGGCAGCGGGAGAAGCCTCTAGGTTTTCAGTTCTTTCAGTACTTGAAGCTTTGTCTTTCAGAGCACTTGACCCACTCTCAATAAGCCCATACTGTTGCTCCGTATCCGGCTCCTTGTCCGTAATCCCGTTAATCCGACCTGGGTGGCTCAATTTCTCCTGTGGTAATCGGGCATCATCTGTTCCCTTCGATTCCTTCTTTGCTGCTGGTATGATATTCTCTCCAGTCGACTCCGGTGGCTCGCTTTCATCTCCTGCCGGAGGGTCCTGCTTCTCGTGCATAATCTGAAAGAACAAGTCCCATGGAATGCTTTGGTACGGCTTCTACGCGCTATCGGGAAGTGGCGCATCTATCAACAGGCAAAGTTATGTCTAGATTGACGCTGGGTCAAGTGCAATACTTCGAAAATAGGGTGGTCCTGCAGAAGTAGCGGGCCTGGTCAGAATCACTCGAAGCTCCTTTGCAAGCTACGAATTGTGGTTTAGGTCTCAATCCGCTCACCGTACCGATATCGATAGCAGTACCGCGTGCAGCCCCTCGGCCTGCGCTGGCATGGATTCGACTTCCAACAAGCCGTTTACGAGAGGACATTTGAAATTACTCAAGAGGGTTTCCAGCAGTTTACTGTTCACGCTGGAAGATATTATGGATCTAAATAGGCACATAAGAGCCATGCACACTACCGTTTCCGTAGATCAGGAGGGCCTAAGCCTCGACATTATCATTTTGCGCCGCCAAATCCAAGTTTGATTCCGAAAGCAGTTTCTCTAACCCTCCAGACTTGTGTTTGCGTTTTCGCTTTCTCTTAGAAGGAGCTTCCTGAGCCCCATGGTTGGGTGCTACGACGATGTCCACCACGGCGTCTGGTTGTGTAGATGGCTCTGGACCGGTCACTTGGACTACTTCCGTTTTCCTCGCTCGTGCAGGAATATCGGTAGCGTTCTTCGGCTTAGCTTTCTTGATGCTTAGTGGATTCGGTCCTTTCGGCCCTCGTATCCGCTTCCTCTTGGCCACGCGCTCATCACTAGCCTCTCCCCTCACCCCCCGACTATCCACACTCCCCTCGTCGTCATCATCTTCTTTCTTCCGTTTGGAGCCAACAGTGCTATCCCTTTTGCTTCTCAGGCCCGACCTAAATTTTCCTCTTTCCATTCCCTCTCGAACCCCTTCACTGCTGTCCGCCATTGGCTCCATGACCATAACGCTGCGCTTCACATATACAAGTGGCACACCCGGTATGGTTCTCATTCGCCTCCTGACCTCATCATCCTGACTCGCGACCACGTATCGGTGTCTGTTTGTATGAGAAGACTTAGGATCCAGGACGCTAGAAAAGCATTCGAGGGTGGAGAGGGGTTGGTCGAGGGTGTGGTGATTGCAGCGGCGTCGCTCGAAGGTCTTCGCAAGGTCGATTTGTTTGACGGACTGAGGAATGGTGGTATAAAGGTGACGGATTGAGCACTGGGTTATCACTTGTAGCCGTCTGTTAGTCAATTGAAGTTGCGGCAGCGGATTCGGAAAGTAGGACCGGCTCAGACATACTCGGCTTGATCTTGCCATGTAAGGTTCTCTCCAGACCGCCAACCAAGTCCATCTGAAAGCGGTCGGTATCTTGTATCATTTGCGCATCGACTGTGAACATCCATCGTCAACGGAGCTCCGGCACTCAGGTGTGCGAGTAAATGCTCACCCAACACTTGGTAGGGTTCTCGAAAGCCAAAGGTCAAGCCATACTGCTGCATCAGCTTCCGGTACTGCTTCAATCGTTTGCCTCTCATCCTACAGGTCTCGTCAAAGGACCATGGGACAATGCGCGAGGACCCAGAAACTGTGAGATGAGGCTCTTTGCTAAGGTACAAAATACCTTAGTCAATCCTCGGTCATTGATTGGTGAAGCGAGGTTTCTCAACTTCATCGTCGAACGTCGCAGGCAAAAGGGCAACTGTCCTGCATCTACTACGGGAGCGCTACTGCACGCCATGTTTGAATCGGCAAAGAATGTGTGAAGTACCTAACCTCAAATCACTCTCATTGGATGACTACACTATTGTAGGGAAACGCCCGTGGATAAGGTACTTCGTACACAATGCTGCACTGCACGTACAGCAAAATCGACGTACTCTGATAGAGAAATATACGGATATTTTCCCCTGTATGACCTTCATCCAGAGTTCTAGCTAGACTCGTTTCCTGCCGAACTCCTCTGCTCTTCCCACGTTGCACGCGATACGTCGATGCTTAACGAATTCAAAATCGCCAAAGAGCTTATAAAGTGGCCATAGCAAAGTAAGGTAGGGATCAGATCCTTCCAAGCCTCTGCAGAAATGCTCGATACACTCGGCGTACAGTCCGTAGGGGCCCGGTGGGTGACAGTAGATTGTTGGATCGATGTGAGATGGCGAATATCGAGCTGGCACAGGGTCCTATCGAGCAAGGTAGACGCCGGAGCTTCCTGTTGCCTCCACAATGTTTTGATAGAACAGATTTCCAGGTATATAGTTGAGTGTCTTTGAGAACATGCTCTGCGGCGTACCTGACATGGTCGATAATTATCAGACTGCGGGGGTTGCTTCAGGTTGAGATCGAGTACGCGTGAGGTAGCTTCGCAATATTACGAAGGATATGTCATGACTGCATCGACCATTGCTCTCGATCATCCGAATCCTTGAGGCAGGGTTTCAGGACGGCCAAAAACCCCCAGCAAAGCGAGGCGAGTGGGTTGCCATAAGTTAGACAGTCGATGAATCTGGCTGCACGTCAAGCATACACGATGGCTAAGGACGACCTAAGGGGTCCTGCTGGACGTACGTCCTTTCGGTTCAGATATGGGAGGGCGAAGCAGATCGATCGGTCCGTCCTCAATGCTCCCTGAAGGTTGGATGATCCTCTACTGCTTCGGCCATCCCGTAAATACTCTTCATCCCTTCCTCTTCTTGCATAGTCCGGCAACGACACTGATATCGTCGAGCTTACCTGTGGGCTTTGTCAGTATCAACAATGTTTGAAGAGGAAGAGAAGCAACCATACCTCCTTCCATGGCCAGACCCTCTTCAACAGCCCTCTCCATAAAGGGGCTTTCTGCAAAGGGATCCTCGGCGATGACTCTGGCAGCTTTCATCAGCTCTTCTGCAACAAAGAGCATACCTCCTCCAGCACCGCCCTTGCGGTCCTCTGCGGTTCCTTCGCCCTCCCCGGTCTCCCACTTCCGTATACTATCTATCACACTTTGTACCACTTCATGTTCCCACAGATTGTCAATCACTCCATCAGACATAGCTAGAACTATATCGCCCTCTTCGACGTCAACCTTATCCATCACGGCATTCTTCTCAGGGGTATCCGGGCTGTTGGTACCCAGCTGCCGTGGACAGTCGAACCAGTGCCACTGCTCAGTGGTTTTGAAAAGAACCTCTTGATCCTTTGGCCGAAGCACAAGGATTTGGGAATCGCCAAGATTTGTAACATAGAGTTTAGGCGTGGGAGGCGACTTGTCAATAGTATGATGTAGAAGTGCCGCACAAGCGGTCGTGGTCCCAAGCCATTCATTCGGAGACGAGGTGGCGGACAAGGTTTGCTCATACGCCCGCTGGAGGTAGCCTACGGGATCTGGTTCACCCGCTTCCTTCGAGTCTGCTGTTATAGACGAGTCACGCTCCACTTCAAGAGCCCAAAAGTGAAGGATCAATCTCGACCATAATCTGACGTGTACACAAACATAAGCGTTACCACGTCGAAGAGCAAGGCTTGACTTACGCAGCGTGACCTTTTGGTCTTGTCGCCCAGGCGCCGACCCCATCGTTTGCGCCTATGAAGTTTTCCTCGACGAGTACGGCATCGTCTCCGTTGGTCACTCCTCGGATCATTTCGCCATTGACGAAGGAACGTCTGTCCCTGCTCCGATTATGCGTACTCAGAGGGTCGGAAAAGGAGCCCGAAGGTAGCGAGAGGAAGGGTGGCGGAAAAGGTCGAGATGGTCTCTTTGCGTAAAGGGCATAGCCAGTCTCAAAATAGAAGGGTGATCTCGGCGGCCGTTGCACCGTGTCATCCGGCAGCGGCGTTGCTGTCCCCGCACTGAGAACCGCGCGGGAAGAGGCGCATCGTATGGATAAGATGGATCTGATGCAGATCAATGGGTACGGTTTGACGCTGATGACTCTGGACGCGGATCTGGAAGTGAGCATGCCAGCTTTAGGATCGTTCAGACGCGGTTTCCTATCAAGCCTGCAAGTTGCGGCATCCCATTCAAAGGGGGCCGATATCCGCCAAGATGGAGTCTGGACGGGAAGTCGCAAAGATGACTTCGGGAGTTGGTATCCGAGTATAACCAAGGTATAACAATAACAGCAAGTTTCCTAGGAGCTGGTAAATACTAATGAGTTTCGCAGCTGAACGATACGTTGGATGTACGCTGTTGGTCTACAAAGTCCGAACACAACAAGGCATACAATATTAATGATGTTGGAGTGTTTGACAGGTTGCGGGTAAATAAACTCTCTGGGTGAACCCCACAGCTGGATACCCGAAGATCGACCCCTGTTCGTCTTTTTGGCACGCCTTAAAGCCGAGGGAAGATTCCACACAGAATGATATGTGATGATTTTCACAAATCCCCATCCTATAGAAGTCAAGAAGTAACAAAGTCCACTCCATTGACGTTGCGTCTCTGATTTTTCAAGTCCTGATACGATTATACAAGTAAGTTATCTTAGACAGGTGGTAGATTCTGACCTCTGTTGCCTTGTAAAACAACCAAGCCACGAGGCAGAGAACGTCCCGGAGCTGCCGATGACGATGCGGCGTTTCAATAATCCCCAATAATTTTGATTCAATTTTCAATATCAATTCCGATTTCCGCCAGTGATTTGGCGCCGATGATGATTTAATACAGTAAGGTACGAAGTAGTGGTATTTTTATCATGTCGTCGTCAGCAGCCGAAAGTCGTAGATTGTGTACAGGTAAAGTCTCTGTACACGAGACATCAGCTCCATAACATTTTGTTACCCTTTTATTATTAGATAGATGCAGGAGAATACATCAACAGCTCTTCCAGTGGATTTATTATTATTTGTCCTGACGATGGGCTGAATCTTTTTCTACGATATTATTCATGTTATTCCGTACATACGGCACTTGTAAATATCTTATAGCACGGACTCCGTCTTAGTCAGATTTAATATTACGAACTTATTACCGTACAAATACCTTACCTTACCTTACCTTTACCTGTTCCCTGCACGGGTCTAGAAATCAGCAAGCTCTTCCCCTTGGTTAGGGTACTCATCCATGCTTTGTTGTTGCTCCCTTTGACTTACCTTTCAGTTCTCCCTTTACGTCGCTCGTTCATTCACCGTCGCTATTATTACCAATTACAGAGGGACAAAGTATCCAGGGTCGGACATTTCTTGCTTCCGGCCACGGCTTCTACTATCCGCGCTTGCCGGATGCTTCGGTCTCCATCGCAGTTGCAGTCTTTCAGGAAATCAACATCGATACGGAGTAGAGTAATAGATAATCATTAGGAAGGCAAGATGGGGCGTTCAAGAGGTATGCACCCGCAATGTGGATGCAGTGGCACTGACTGACCCTCGCTTCCTCACGCAGTTCTGTCGTTCATGTCAGCATTTGGCAATTCTCCAAGATCTCCAACTTCAGACCCTTCACCATCGAACACGCAGGCCGACCGGCGCGAGCTTCAGTCATCATCATCATCTCAGCATTTTGCTGGACCGGCGAGAGACTCACCGACTCCACCACGAACACAGACCCCGCGCCCTTCTTCGAGGCCTATGTCCATGGTTCAGACATATCAGCCTCCGCTGATGGAGGTGGCCCAGGATACCCTCCCAGAGCTACAGCCGATCTTTACTTTCTTGAACAGTCACTCGAATAAGCTCTACCAAGAGGGCTACTTTCTCAAACTTAATGACCTGGACTCACGTAAGTCAATCGACCAGCACTGAGTCTGACTTGGTATACCGACGGATAGTGCTGCGCTAACAATGGCGTAGAAGGGCGGCCACATGCCGATAGGACGTGGACGGAGTGCTTCGCCCAACTTGTGGGGACGGTGTTGTCTCTGTGGGATGCCGCAGCTTTAGACGTAGCCGGAGAGGACGGCGAGGTTGCCCCAACCTTCATCAACTTGGCGGATGCGTCAATCAAGATGGTATAACAAACTCATTCATGCAGGTGATAGCATCTGACGGAATTTCACCTGTGTAGATTGAAACCTTACCGACACACTCCCCAAACGCTCAGCCGCTTCAAAACGTTCTCAGCATATCGACGGCTGGCAAGAACAGATATCTGCTACACTTCAACTCGCTGCACTCATTGACACAGTGGACTGCAGGCATCCGCTTGGCCATGTTCGAGCATGCTACTTTACAAGAAGCGTACACCGGTTCTTTGATTGCTGGTAAAGGGAGACAGCTCAATAACATCAGAGTAATCCTGGAGCGGACAAAGCTAAGAACCGAAGACTGGGCGAGAGTACGCTTCGGAGCTGGTACGCCTTGGAGACGCTGTTGGTGTGTGATATCTCCACCCGACGAAAAGGATATTCAGAAACAGCAGAAGTCTTTGAAAAAGAAGTCTGCGTATGATAGACCCGAACGCTCACTCAAGGGGGGCGACATCAAGTTTTACGACAACAAGAAAATAAAGAAGGCACAGCCTATAGCAACTATTACCGATGCGTATTCCGCGTATGCCATCTATCCGCAGGCAAAGCCTCTCATTGACCAGTCGACTTTGGTGAAACTCGAAGGGACAATTACTATCCATTCCAATCCGCCATCTACCACTGAAGGCTTTGTTTTTGTTATGCCAGAGGTTCACCCAGCTGTCACCGGTTTCGAAATGATGTTGCGGTGGCTCTTTCCCGTCTACGATACGTTTGCACTCTACGGCAGGCCCAACAGACTGATCGCGGACACCCTTGACTTACGCAGTCTCATGTTTGCCATGCCGCAAGAGAGGCGGTATGGTTATCTGGAGATTCTTGATGTGGCTGGACTGATACACACCGACGGCAGTCATGCCTGGAACGAGAAGGAGTGGCGCAAGAGGCTAAAGGAGGTGACTGGAAAACGTATTACAACTCTACAATCGACTGCCAGCCGACGAGCGAGTAGGGTTGGCAGTCGAAGGAGCAGAAACAGCCTGCCGTCACATAATGCGACGTTGAGGTTTGATGACGCAGCATCAGTCCGGTCATCACCCTCCATGCGCCACAACCACTCTGGAGGTGAAGCTGGAACGCTTGCAACGACTCTTAAGAACGGGGCACCACCCACTGGCAATGGACCGCTCCCTCCATTACATGGCCCAATCTATCATCAACGTTCTGCTTCGGAAACTTTTGCCTTTGCTCCGCCGAATCAACGGTCCACGGTAGAAGCACAAGGCTATATTCCATCTCGTCTTTCTTACGAAGCCACTCCCACAGCATTGCCGTACGAGGCTTACCCGCCACCTCCGCCTCCCGTCCATAGCGTGCCTGTCGGCCCAGCATATGCCGATGAGATGACGCAGGACCATAATGTCGAGTTGGATGGGTCGAATGAGCGCAGTAGCTCCGAGAGTGGGGGTCGCCTCAGAACGACGGTAGAGCCTGAAGCGCAAGAACTACAGCAAGAGCTAGTTTCGAATCCGCCGCCGGCACCTGTGATGGCGCCACCGGCGTTTGCTCATGAGCCTGGAGCTAGGCCAGCTACGAGACCATACCACTCGCCAGAGCTCCGACGAGCAAATAGCCGCATGTCCACCACAACGTTATCCCAGCTAGCTGACTCTGGTAACTTATCTGGAGCCAGTACAGTGGCTGCTACAGGGGCGGCCGCTGCTTGGAGGGCCAACGGTGAACACGGGGTGGGGAGGAACTCGGAGAATCAGGGTGCAAGAGGGGTAATTGACGACGCCATCAAGATTGCGACACCTGCTGACCATACTTCCGCCCACGAAGGGATGGTATTAGCCGGTGCTGGAATCCCGAACCCTGAACGCCAATTACACCCAACTTCACTGACCACCGAATACTCCGAGAATTCAAGCTTCAATTCTGAGCCTCAGAATCCAGCATACGTAATAAGTCATGACCAATCATTCCTCCAATCACAGCAACTACAACACACAACAACCGCATCTTTGTCGTCCTTCCCTACATATTCTAGTCATCCCGTCGGTCATTCATCATTCTCAAATCCAGTCACTACTCCTGGCGATGTAAGGACTGATGCAGCTGCACTGCCTTCTGAGGTCCCACCGATACCACGAGATTCAGATCGCCCTGTTATGCTTAACCGACTGAGTACAAGTCGAAGCATTACCAGAAAACCTCTACCTAGTCAAGTCCAGAAGCCGCAGGTACCGGAACCAATAAGGACGCCAGCTAGCAGATCCAGCATCGGGAGTCTCCGTGACCATGCGATCGATCAGGATGCTCTGGACAAGATCATCGCCCATGATCCAATCCCATCCTCCGCAACCGGTGGTCAATATCTATACAGGCGGTCGAGCGACGAAGCGAGCAATTACGATAACGATTCACTTGCTACGCCAGATGATGAGGGCACTCGAAGGTCTACGGAGACGAACTTGGTCGAAAAGCCACGCGCGGGGGTTCTCAAGACTGTTGGCACCGTCGAACCAACCAAACGGGAGATAGTCGTGGGTGACGTTCATTATCAGCCTGATTTGGTGGGACAACCTGAGGGTCCCAACCTTCCAGACATTGATTTCGGCCCTACTTATGCCTACACAACTGGGACTAGCAGCCGACCTGGCACAAGTGGTGCTGTTCCGCAGACGTTGCACAACAAACGGGGTTCCGAAGGGGCTGTGCCTCCTCGCACTCCTCAGACTGGTAGTCCTGGTCAGATGAAGCGCAACTCGTACGGCTTCGGCGGCCGGATCGACCCTGGAAAAGCAAGTAGCTCTAGAGAACATTCGAGGTCGCCAAGTCGCAACCTGATTACCTCGGAACCGGACCCATCCCGACAGGCTACCATAAGCTATGACAGCGATGGCCGTAGGAGCGTTGCTTGGCAACCTGGAACCGTCGTTGGCGGCGGTGCTGGCCCGGGAGCTCGGCAAGTACTGACCGCTGAGCAATTTGTGCAGCAGCGGGCCACGGCGAATCGAATTACACCAGTATATGCCCATCAGCGCAAAAAGTCCGGCACGCCGCCACAAGTTTCACGAAGCAGCTCCGGAGATTGGACGGCGCAGCAGCATGCTCATCACCCATCTCTATCGAAGGACCTACCACCACGTCCGCTGTCACGTGGCTCAACCTCTATGCTCAATCCCATCAACAACTCGCCCAATAGGTCTCTCGATTACTCGTCCCACCTGTCAGCTCGTGAGCAGGAACACGTTGCAAGAATGACTGGGTCACCCTTAGTACAGATGGCTGGCAACTCTTCGAACATACCAGGCTCACAGGGTGGCGGACTCATCGGAGCGATTGAAGCTCGCGAACGCGAAAAGCGAGAGATGAAGGAGGGCCTGAGCGGCCATATGGTGCAACAGGCTATCGCGCAGCGTCAGCAGCGCGCCCAGGAGAACCAGTACACCCAGCAAGCGTTTCCCAACCCCGGCCCGCAGCTGAGTATGCCTGGTCAGTATCCACAGACTCCTGGTCAGTATCCACAGACTCCTGGTCAATATCCACAGACTCCCGGCCGTGCACAGCCGCAGTACGGAGGCTGGGGTCAGCCACAACAGCAGTACGCGCCAAATCAACAATGGGTCTCTCCAGCCGCGCAACTATACTGGAGCACATCCCCGCCAGCTAATCAGTATCAACAACAGGGTCAGTATTCACAGCAGCAGCAGTATGGGTCCTATTGCGGGCCCGGGCAGCAAGGTCGTCCGGGTCAGTGATCGTTCATGGATCTATTGCATTCAGAGGGAGTTCATTTCTTTCGTTTGACGTTACTATCTGTCATTTGCAAGGTTGCATCTAGTATGGCTGGGTTCAGGAATTTATGGGGAAAGGGGTGTGTTCCATCCAATATTGTTGATATCAGTCACTTCTCGTACATATCTCTAGTCGGGTTAGACTATCGTCGTCGGGGGACTGTTACAGGGCCATAGCTATGTAAAAAAACTAAAAGCTAGTTAATGATCTTTACATGTACTTCACTTTGCACCATTACCTAGAGGTCCACAACTTCCAAACTTGAGCGAAGAACATGGTACTATAGGATCTCTAAGCTGGGACATCGACAGGTGCTATTGAACCCCTTCCCAGGCCAATCCTAACTGCCTATCCCAGCAGCAGCTCGACCCCCTAGGTATCTACACCGCCTCAAACATCCGTCCCCAGCGTTCTCCACCGATTGAACGTGCCCCTCGTACTTGGTATCCGCACCTGCTCAGAAACCCCCTCATTAGCACACCGCTGCCCCAAAAGAACCGAACCCTCGCGTCGTGTAGAGAGAAAGAGTTGAGAGTTTTTCTCATTGTCAGAGACCCAATTTCTAAGCATCGACGATAGCATTTGTCGATACTATCATGCCTTTTCCGGCTCTTCCTAAGGCTGTTGAGGGTTTGAAGGTTTCATCATTTGATGGTTGATTTGGGAGCTGGGAAGGGAGAGGAGAGGAGAGATGGGGTGATGTGAGAGAGACTGACAGGGGGAGGCTTACTTGTGGGGTTGGGAGGTTGTGTGTTGGGTGCTGTGATGGAGGTGATTGTTCGACTTGAGTAAGTAAGTAAGTAATTTATTCCGCCCGGAGGCACTACGCCTAAAGGGCTCTAGCGCTATCATCCTGTCAAAACTATTGCTATGTCCATGTCCCACGAAAAGCCCTTGCTGAAACGTCTTTTCC